>Ga0222664_1000030_pt1 | contig 110963 bp, 114 predicted proteins | sample AntAcemetagen604_FD_181147 | JGI IMG/M metagenome (GOLD analysis project Ga0222664, IMG submission 181147) | Saline water microbial communities from Ace Lake, Antarctica - #604 | ecosystem: Environmental > Aquatic > Non-marine Saline and Alkaline > Saline | place: Antarctica: Ace Lake... | reverse complement strand
TTCCATGCCGCCTGCCAAAACAACTTCGGATTCCCCTGCCAAAATTTGTGTGGTGGCCATCATAACGGCGCGCATTCCTGACCCACAAACTTTGTTAATTGTTGTGGCTGCCGTTTCATTTGAAAGCCCGGCCTTAAGAGCCACTTGACGTGCAGGGGCTTGCCCAACACCTGCGGGCAAAACACACCCCATGATGACTTCGTCAATATCATTCGCGCTTAGGTTTGTCATAAAAACTGTCCCGCGCACAGCAACCGCCCCAAGGTCGGTGGCAGATAAGCGCTTTAGAGAAGAAAGGTAAGATCCCATTGGGGTTCTTAAGGCTTCGACAATAACGACTGGATCTTTGGACATATAAACACTCCTGAATTTCTTAGTAATACTAACTTTTTCCCTTAAGAATTACAACCAACACAATGACCAATTATCTTGGTTGAAGAAAAGCCTTTGATGCGATCAACCACTACTTTCAAATCAGCCCCAACAAGATTGGCCTGTTTTAATTTATTTTGTTTTTGCGGGTCATCTGCCGTAATGGCAATAATATTTGGACGACTATCTTGAACCAATTGACTGTAATCTTTAAACCCATTTAATTTTGGCAACAACAAAACTTTGTCCACATGTCTGATAGCCGCAAGATTTTGGGCCCGTTGCTGCTGGGTGTGAATGGGTATACGTTTTTTATACCTTGAAATACTTTCATCTGGTTCCAATGCCACAATTAAATAAGCGCCCTCAGATTTAGCCTTTTCAAGGAATTGCATATGCCCATAATGCAATACATCAAAACATCCGCCCACCAAAACAACTTTGGTATTGTTAGGTGTATTTACTTTCTGACCCAATTGATAGTTTTCAATCACTGAATCTTGCTTCACATTCGAACAACTTGATAAAAACCATAAACTGACAATCAATATTTTTCTTAACATTTTTTTACCTTAAATAATCTAAAATTGTTTGGGCCATATCGCGGCTGATGCCATCGACTTTTATAAGGTCTCTAACAGTTGCCTCAGAAACATGGCGGGCAGATCCAAAATGTTGCAACAACGCTTTCTTTCGCTTTGGACCCACCCCGGGAATGGCATCCAAAACAGACTTTTCAATTTTTCGTTCCCGTTTGGCGCGGTGCGTCCCAATGGCAAACCGGTGGGCTTCATCTCGCAAACGTTGTAAATAATACATAACTGGGCTTTGGAAATCGATACTAAATTCATCCCGTCCCGGCATAAAAAAACGTTCGCGTCCGGCATTACGATCAACCCCTTTTGCAATGGCCACCATTGGAATATTCTCCAATCCTAAACTGTTCATAACATTTACGGAAACAGACAACTGGCCCTTGCCCCCATCCAAAATAATTAAGTCTGGATGGTTATCTTTTTCAGCCCCTTTAAAACGCCGGGATAAAACTTCCTCCATCATGGCATAATCATCGCCGCCTTGCTTTAAATTTTCTTGCTTGGCATTTTTGATAATGAATTGCCGATACGATTTTTTATCAAACCCCTCAGGCCCTGCCACAACCATGCACCCATAGGCATCTGCCCCTTGAATATGACTGTTATCATAAATTTCGATGCGCTCAGGCACCTTTTTCAAATCCAATTCTTTTGCCAAGCCTTCCAGTATTTTTTTCTGGGAAGATTTTTGGGAAACTTTCATGGCAAGGGCTTCTTTTGCATTCCGTTCTGCCATTTCAATTAAGCGATAACGATCCCCCATTTTTGGATAAATAAATTTTACTTTGTGCTTGGCATGATCTTCCAGTGATTGATTGACCCAATCTTCTTCCATGATTTTTGTGTTCAATAAAATTTGGGGGGGTACTTCTTTGTTCAAATAAAACTGGGTCACAAACGCCGCCATAATTTCTTTTAAAGATTGATTGGCCCCATAGTTTGGGAAGAAAGATCGGTTCCCATAATTACACCCATTTCGGAAAAAGAAAACCTGGATGGCTGTCATTCCATGTTCTTGAACCCCTGCAACAATGTCTGCATTTTTTAAACTATCTAAATGAATTTCGTGGGTTTTTTGAACCGTTGTCAGTGCCTGGATTTGATCCCGCAAAACAGCTGCCTTTTCATAGTGTAATTCACTGCTGGCTTGCTGCATTTGACTGGCCAAGATACTTTGAATATCTTTTGTCCGCCCCATCAAAAAATCACGTGTCATTTTGACATTCATATTATAATCCTCTTCAGATATTTTATGAACGCATGGGGCTGTACATCTTTTGATATGATACTGCAAGCAAGGGCGGCTACGGTTATTATAAATTGTATCTTTACAAGTACGTAACCTAAAAACACGGGTTAAAATTTCCAAAGTTTGATAGACCGCACCAGGCGATGCAAAGGGACCAAAATAATCTCCCTTCTTTTTTTTTGTCCCGCGGTGAATCATAACTTTGGGCGGCAAATCATCTTTGGTTAATAAAATATAAGGGTATGATTTATCATCCTTCAAAAGCACATTAAACCGGGGCATAATGCTTTTTATTAAATTTGCTTCTAATAACAAAGCTTCAGATTCTGTTTGGGTTAGGGCAAATTCCATTTTATGAGTCAACGAAACCATGCGCTGAATACGTACAGTCAAACGATTTAATTGGGTGTAATTTGATACGCGTTTTTTTAAGTTTTTGGCTTTGCCGACATATAAAACTTCGCCTTCTTCATTTAGCATACGGTATACCCCTGGCTTTGCAGCCAGCGTTTTTACATAAGATTTTATAACTTGTACGCCTGATATTTTGGTCATTTCTGGGGTATTAAATTTGCACGTTTTTTTCTGTAGGTTACCACCTGCAAATATAGTAAACCAGAAAGAATAAGGACAGACCCAATAATTGATTGGGGGGATAAGACTTCGTCAAAAATAAGTTGTGATCCAATAATGCCAATAACGGGTGACAGCAATGCAAACGGAACAACCAATGTTGGTTCATTTTTACGCAGCAAATGACACCATATCCACAAAGCCCCAACACCATTGACAATTGCCAAGAAAAAAATGGCAAGGGTTCCTTGAGCTGTAAAATTATGTAACGCATTCATCATTGCATCTTGTTCTGTAAAATACGAAAAAATCAATAAAGGAACTGGGGGGATTAAACTGATCCAAACAACAAGGGATAAAGCATTCACTTCATTAAAATAACTCATTTGAACATTGCTGATACCCCAAAAAAAGGCAGAAGTTAAAAGTAACAGAAATCCGATTACCCCCCCACTTTCTATACCAATTCCAGAACCAATAACAACAACACCTGAAAAAGCCAGAATTAAACTAAGAATTTGTTGAATATTTATGGTATGGCGCAATACTATGATTGATAATAAAGCAGTAAAAAAAACCTGGCTTTCCATTAAGATAGACGACATTCCTGCCCCAACATTTTTTTTCATAGCCAACATAAAAGCAATTGTATGGATGGTTAAAACCATCCCCATTAAAAAAATATGTTTAAAAGGAATTTGGGGGCGCTTGATAATAAAAACAAAGGGAATAGCTGCAAATAAAAAACGGAGTCCCCCAATCATCATTGGTGGAAAATGACCCAACCCCAACTTACAAATAATTGAATAAAAACCCCAAATTAATACGGCCAACATTGCCAGTAAAGTATGTTTTGCAGACATGCTAGGCCTCCCTTAATTTTATGTAGGATAGCAAAATCATAATTAAAAGCAATTCAGAAAAATTTAAATCAATAAAGTGGCAAGCCCAAGGAACGAAGCAAACCCAATAACATCCGTTGTTGCTGTCAGAAGTGGTCCAGAACTTACCGCCGGGTCAAACCCCAATTTTTCAACTAAGTAAGGAATCATCACACCTGCAAGTGATGCCCAACACATATTGAATATTAAACAAATCGGTATAATGATCGCAATCGACGGTTCTTTAAACCAAAAGACAACGATTAAAACTAAAATGGCTGAGAAAACTAAGGCATTCATAAGCCCAACCAAAGATTCTTTTATAATTGGTTTCCAAGGGGTTGCCCCCCCCAAAATCCGGGAGGCAATTGCCCGAACAGAAACGGCAACAACTTGCATCCCATTTGCCCCCCCCATGGCAGCAACAATGGTCATCAGTGCAGCCAATGATCCTTTGCTTTCGATGGTGGCATGATAATGATCAATAACGGCCGCCCCCAACAAAGCATTAACCAAGGTTACAATCAACCAACCAACCCGGCGCGACGATGTAATATAGAAAGGCGCGTTATAGTCTGTTTCACTTACCCCGGCCATTTGCAAGATATCACGTTCGGCTTCTTCTTCGATCACGTCAACAACGTCATCCCCTGTAATCATCCCAATCACACGCCCAGATTCATCCACAACGGGGGCAGAAATCAAGTCATAGTGTTGGAAAATTTGGGCCACTTCTTCTTGGTCCATATGGGCAGGAATGGATCTGAATTCTTCTTTCATAATATCAGAAACTTTTGACTCGGCAGGGTTTTTTAGGATGGTGCTGTTGAAAATAACACCAACAACTGTATGTTTTGGATCCACTACATAAATTTCGTAAAACTGTTCAGGAACATCTCGACTTTTTTGAATATATTTCCACACATCTTTAATTTTCCAAAAAGAAGGCACTGCAACAAATTCTTGTTGCATCATACGCGCAGCAGAATCTTCTGGATAGGATGCCAATTTTTCATAAGTGGCCCGCTGGCTTGCTGAAATTTTTCCAAGAATTTCATCTTGTTCCTCTTGAGGCAATTCATCAATTAATCGGAAAGCATCGTCACTATCCATTTCTGACAAGTGCTTGGCAACTTCGGCAGTTCCCAATATTTCAACAACTTCATGTTGGACGTGATCAGATAGTTCAAGCAAAGCATCATAATTAAAATAGGCCTTAATTATATTGATAAATGTTTCACGCTGACTAGTGTTTAAATTTTCAATCAGGAGGGCAAGGTCAGCGTATTCAAGAGATTTAATATGGTCTTCAAAATTGGAAGGAATCCTGCCATCAATGGCATCTTTTACCAAGGACATTAACTCTTGGTTAACAATGCTGATTTCATTTTCATTATGTTGGGGCGTATTCGCTTTCATTAAATAATGACCTTTCTTTGCATTGTTATTAAGATTTGGTGCGGTCGAGAAGACTCGAACTTCCACAGAGTTTCCTCCACAGCGACCTCAACGCTGCGCGTCTACCAATTCCGCCACGACCGCATACCAGGATTTTGGTACAGTCCTATCTGAGCAATACCAGAACCCTGCCCTTAAATCAAGATAGTTTCGTTCAAACCTTTTATATCCAGTGCAGGGATTTTAATTTTTGAAAAACATCTGAAACAGCGATATCTTGTACATTATTAGGAGGGGACTGGACTTCATCAGAACCTGCCAAGCGCACCCCTTCAACTTCTGCGTAATTATGAATGGGAACTTGGGCTTTACCCAGCAAAACCAAACCATGGCTTCCCACCATTGGGGCGGCATGCAAAATACCTGTATCATTTCCAATAATAAATTTACACTGCTGGATCAAAGCAAGACTTTGTTGAATACTTAGATTTGTCACCTTAACTGGATCATATCCTTTTTTAAACATTTCATCATAAATTAGTTGGGATTCCTTCGTTTCTGAAGGCCCACCCATTATAAATATTTTGCCCCCTGTTTCAGCCCTAAGTCTGGCACCTAGATCTGCAAAATTTTGCCAGTGCCATTTTTTATGGGCCTCGCTTGAAGAAATTCCTAAAGCAATCCAAGGACGTTGAAACTTTCCAAATTCTTTTGTTATAAAAGCCTTTGTAGATGGTGCAATAATACAAGGGGATAAATCACCCCCCAAAGATAAACCTTGGTATTTTAATAAAAGCCCTGCCCGCTTAATTGGGTGCTGTTGCTGTTCTGTTTCAGATAAAGAATATTTATTTGTAATAAAATGTTTCTGGAGCCCATGGCCCTGGGCAATAATATTTTTTACTCCTGCTAATTTACAGGCTAAAACATATCTTAGGCTACGACTGTGTAAAATCCATACGGTATCATATTTACCTTTACGAATTAAATTGGCCAGACTAAATGTCCCAAAAAAACCATCATGCCGCCCTGGCTTTACATCTAGCCATAATACTTCTTCAATGACAGGATCCGCTTGAAGTATTTTATCTGCCATTGATCTTGGACGGGTTAAAACAGAAATTTTTTTGGATTTGGCTTTCTGGGCAATGGCATGCATATGACGAATAAACCACATGGTATCCCCAATGCCCTGTAAGTTTTGAATGACGAGTGTTTTTCCATAGTTCATTATGGCCATTTAACCTCTGGGGGAAGTGACATTAAAATTGCTTCAACATTGCCACTTGTTTTTAACCCAAATTCTGTCCCGCGATCATATAGCAAATTGAATTCAACATAACGCCCACGCCGGATCAATTGATGGTCACGTTGTTCGGATGTCCAAGATTTATTCATATGTTCTTGAACAATTTCTGGATATATGTCCAGAAAAGCCTTACCTACATCTTGCGTGAAAGAAAAATCATTTTCCCAGCTTTCTGTATTGTGATAATCATAGAAAATACCGCCTATGCCACGTGGCTCTTTTCGATGTTTTAAATAAAAATAATCATCACACCATTTTTTATATTTGGGATAGTATTCGGGATCATATTTATCACAAGCTTTTTTAAAAGCCGCATGAAAATTTTGGGTATCAGAATCATTTTGGTACATCGGTGTTAAATCAGCCCCCCCTCCAAACCAAGACTTGCTGGTTACAATATGGCGGGTGTTCATATGAACAGCTGGGACCAAAGGCGACTGCATGTGGGCCACCAATGAAATACCCGCGGCCCAGAAATTAGGATTTTCATCTGCACCAGGAATCTTTGCTGCAAATTCTTCAGAAAACACCCCCTCAACGACTGAAATATTCACCCCAACTTTTTCAAAAACACGACCATGCATTTGGCCCATGGTACCGCCCCCGCCACCATCACGTTGCCAATCTTTGTATTGAAATTTTCCAGGTGGTTTATCTTTTAAGTGGCCAGCATAATCCGTTTCAATAGATTCAAAAGCAGAACATATTTGGTCACGCAAAGATTTAAACCAATTTGCTGCTTTCTGTTTTTGATCTGTTGTGGATGGTTTGTTCACCATACCGTCCTTAAAGTTTAAAATTGTTTTGACGAAGGGCTTCACTAAGAACAATAGCCGAAGAAATTGCAACATTCAAGGATCTGAACCCATTCTGCATAGGAATATAGACCAAACTTGATACTTCTTTTTTAACAGAGTCAGGAACACCACAGCTTTCTTGCCCCAAAACCAAGATATCATCTGGTTGATAAGTAAAGTCTGTATACGTTGTTGGCGCAGATGTATCTAACAAAATTAAGCGCCCAGGTTTTGTATCAAGATATGCTTGCCAAGATTCATGAATTTTAAAGTCAACTTTATCCATATAATCCATCCCTGCACGTCGTAATTTTCGATCACTTACCACAAACCCGCAGGGTTCAATAATATCAACCCCGACGCCAAAACAAGCTGACATACGCAGCATGGTTCCGGTGTTCTGTGGGATCTCTGGTTGGTAAAGACACAAACGCATAATTATCTGATCGACATATGCTTAAAACCAGCTTTAAAGTATTGGTATCCGGTTATAACTGTTAACAAAGAAGCCGTCCAAAGACAAACGATTCCAACTTCGTGGAAGCCCCAAATTAAGTCTTTTGCATCATCTAACAACAAAAAACTTAAGGCAACCATTTGAAGGCCCGTTTTCCATTTTGCCAGGGGGGTAACTGGCATTGGGATATTTGATTCAGATAAAAATTCTCTAAGCCCCGAAACAATAAATTCACGGCCAATAATAATAATTGCCGGTATTAAAGAAAATCCAGCCAGGCGATCTGTTCCAGCCAACATAATAAAAGTGGTTACAATTAAAATTTTATCTGCAACCGGATCCAAAAAACGGCCAAAAGAAGATTCTTGATTTTTTTTTCGGGCAACCAAACCATCCACATAATCCGTAAAGCAGGCATAAAGATAGAGCATAACAGCCAGCCAATTTGCCCATTGCTTTTCAATATAAAAAAGCCCCACAAAAGGAATAAGTATTAAAATTCTTGTAATTGTAAGTGTGTTTGCCGTGTTCATAACCTGTTAGCCATTTTTAATAGTATTACCACACACTTTTTCAAATGCCAATTAATTGGTTGGTAGTTGTCTCTTTTTTGGTTGGTATTGATTTAAAATCAGCCCAAATATAACCAACCCTGCCCCTAAGAAAACAGAAGGTTCACATTTTTCTTCTAAAGCAAAATATGAAATAATCATTGCTGATACAGGAACTAACAAAGAAAAAGGGGCCACAACCGAAGCTTGATATCGACGCAATAATCCACCCCATAAAATATAACCCAACAAACCTGCCAATAAGGCCGCATAAAATATTGAATAAATTGTGTCCATGCGAATATTCATTGTCGCAGAAACTATCGTGGGCCACCCCTCAGTCAATAACGAAGCAATAAATAAAGGGATGGGGGCTGCAAGATGCATCCATATGGTCAAATGAATTGTATTAACGCCGCGCGCGTCTGCCATTTTTATATTGTAAACAGCCCAAGCAATGGCTGCAGCAAGAACAAGGAAAAATCCAATAACAGAAAAATAACAGCTTCCTGTTCCACTTATAAAAACCACACCCGCAAAAGATATCGTTACACCTATAATTTGTGAAATTCTGGGTTTTTCTTTAAGAAAGATAACGGCAAGTAAAAGTGTAAAAAAGACCTGACTTTGCAAAATAATGGCACTTAATCCAGCCCCAAGGCCATAACGGATGGCAGCAATAACTAAAGGAATTTTAATCACATATAACAAAATTCCCAAAAGGGTTAAAAGCTTCCATGAAATTTGTGGGCGGGGTACAAAAAAAGCAAGGGGAACAACCAACATTGCCCTTAAAAACATATAATATATTGGGGGAAAGTCATGAACGCCTATCTTCATAACACTGAAGTTTCCACCCCAAATAACAGCAATTAATATGGCAACAAGTATGTGTCGTTTTTGCATTTTTTCACCTTATTTAGACACTTACACTTCTTTAAAGAAACCCGCAACTATATTATCTGGAATATCTTCAATATTTGTGTATTGCCAATTTGGTTCTCCATCTTTATCAATAATTTTTGCCCGGATACCTTCAAAAAACTCAGAGCCTCTTACAAAATTTTGACTTAAAATAAAATCAAGCTGGCTTAGGAAATCAAAATCTTTTTTAGATGCTAACTTTAATAATTCAAAAGTTATTTTTAAGCTTAAGGGGGAAACTTCTTCTAACCTATCTAAAACCTTATAAGCCCATGTATTTTTGTGCAGTTGAAGTTCCGTTAAAATATTTTGTAAATTGGTTTGTGAAAAACAAGAATCAATCACATCTCTATTTTTTTGTAATTCAGAAAGCACGGGAATTTCACTGCCGGCAAACATATCCAATAATTCAAAAATAATTTCTTCTGCACGACCTGCTGTATCAACTTTTACCAAAGCCTCTAAAAAAGTGTCAAAATGCTCTTTGGGCATAAAGTGTGTTGCAATTCCCGCATATACTGCGTCTGCTGCATTCATGTACCAGCCTGTTAGTCCTAAGAACATCCCAAGGCTGCCAGGGGATCTTGAAAATAAATAACTACTACCGACATCTGGAAAAAACCCGATGGCCGTTTCAGGCATTGCCAAGCAAGCATCTTCAGATACAATACGATGACTACCGTGCATTGAAACGCCCAAACCACCGCCCATTGCAATACCATTTATCAGTGCTATGTACGGTTTTTTATAATGATGAATAATTCTGTTTAATTCATATTCTTCCCAGAAAAACTGGCGAAATTTTGGCAGGGCTTCTTTGTCTTCATGATCTTGGCGATAATTATAAAGAGATTTGATATCTCCCCCTGCGCAAAAAGCTTTTTCATTATCACTTTTTATGACCACTGCATCGATGCTGGAATCTTCTTCCCATTCTTTGATGTAATGACACAGCACCGTAAACATTTCATAATTTATGGCATTTAACGCCCCATCACGATCTAGGGTAATAATGCCAATTCGGTTCTGAATATCAAATTTAACCAAGGACATATATTAATCCTTTGGCCACTTATGTTCATTCAACGGCTTCCATCCAAAGTTTTCAAGAACACTTGGGTTATCGTCTTCTTCCCCTTCAGGCATAAGACGGCGCAAAGAGCATCTGTTATTCCCCCACACACACGGCGTTCCAGGGGCTTCACAAAGAAATTTTGTGCGCCTTTGTTGACACCCTGCTTTTGCTTGAAAACTAAAAAGGATAGTGACTAAAAGTAGACAAGCGTTGGTGCAAAAGTTATTCAAAATATATTGTTTTTTCATTAGAAAGGCCTCCGGGCTGATAATGCTGCTGATATTGTTCCGTCATCAAGATAATCCAATTCCCCGCCAACGGGAACACCGTGGGCTAAACGGGTTACAGTGATATCGTAACCTGATAATTTTTCCAGCAAATAATGGGCCGTTGTCTGGCCTTCCAAAGTTGCATTTAATGCTATAATAATTTCCTTTATATCGTCATTTTTGACACGATTTTGGAGTTTTGATATGGTTAGGTCATCAGGGCCAATACCGTCAAGGGCTGATAAAACACCGCCTAAAACGTGATAGTGACCTCGGTAAGAATTGGATCTTTCCATCGCCCATAAATCATCAACCCCTTCAACCACACAAAGAATTGTTGTGTCTCTTTTTGAATCCATGCAGACACTACAGTGATCTCCAGCTGAATCTAAATTTCCACATTTTACACAAGGTTGAACTTTGTCCCCCACTTCTTGTAATGCTGCAAGCAAAGGGTCCATTATAGAGGTTTTTTTCTTAATTAAATGCAAAGCCATGCGTCGCCCTGACCTTGGTCCAAGGCCTGGAAGCTTTGCTAATAATTTAATTAAACGATCGATTTCTTGGCTAATCATACTATTTAAAACAATCCGGGTGGCAATCCCATACCACCTGTCATTGCCTTCATTTGATCTTGGGTTTGGTCTTCTACTTTTTGTTTGGCATCATTGTATGCTGCAACGATCAAATCTTCTAGAACCTCTGTATCTTCAGGATCAACTGAGGCTGAATCTAATTTCAAACCAACCAAATCACCTTTACCATTTAAAGTAACCTTGACCATTCCAGCGCCTGATGTTCCTTCAATCCTAAGTTCCGCCAGCTTTTCTTGCATTTCAGCCATCTTGGCTTGCATTTGCTGGGCTTGTTTCATTATATTTCCAAAACCTTTCATATTTTCCTCCTATTGAATTGTATTAATTTTGGCGTCTGGATACGCCTCTAAAATTTTTTGAATTTCTGGATTTTGTCTTAATCTAGACATTAACTCTTGCTGCTGAACTTTTTTTTGGTCAGCTAGAGTTATGCCAGACACCTTATTTTCTTGTACAAACTTCCAATTATGGCCTGTCCATTGCATCAACTTTTCACGCACTATTCGTATAAATGTTGATGATAAAGATTTTGGCACAAATAAATGAATTTCCCCTGGGCTATATTTTGTAACCTGGACATCATATTCTAAATTACTGGCTAAGATGGGTTCTTTTTTATCTGAAAATAATTGCACAACATCCGCAAAATTATGAGGTAATTCAATATGCTGTTGCTTAGCTGGTTGTGCCGGCTGCATTAACTGTTCAGTTTCCAAAGGGGTTACTTTCTGCACATCCTGTTTTGATTGGCTTCCCCCACCCGAAGCTGCTGAAAGAACAGCCTTCACATGCATAGCTCTGATAACAATCATTTCCAAAGTTTGGGTTGTTAATACAGTTTGTTTTAATTCCTGCTGGCCTTTAACCAACACTTGCCAAACCATTGAAATATCAGGAACTGACAGTTGTGTTGCTGTCTCTTGCGCCCTTTTTATTTCATCAATTGGAATGGCCAATGCCTCTGCACTTTTAGGGTTTACCTTTAAAGCTGTTAATGCATGCACCATTTCCAATAAATCTTGAACTATTTTTAAGGGTTCAGCCCCTTTATTCAAAAGGTTTTGCGTACCTTCCAAGGCTTTTTCAACCTCCCCCTTTAAAATGGATTCCGTTAAATCAAGTAAATCTGATTTATCATTCAAACCCAGCATACCTTTTACTGAAACTTCTGTGATTTTTTCATCCGCACTATTAATGGCTTGATCCAATAAGGATAATCCATCACGCACAGATCCGTCTGCTGCTTTGCATAGTAAGGTTAAAGCCGCATCTTCGAAGGAAACTTTTTCTTTTTCTAAAAGTTGGGAAAAATAATCTTGCATAACTGGAACTTCGACCCGGCGTAAATCAAAACGCTGGCAACGTGAAAGGACAGTAACGGGAACTTTGCGAATTTCTGTTGTGGCAAAAACAAATTTTACATGTGCAGGGGGCTCTTCCAACGTTTTCAGCAACGCATTAAAGGCACTTTTTGATAACATATGAACTTCGTCAATTATGTATATTTTATAACGTCCAAAGGATGGTTTGTAATGCACACCATCAATTAATTCACGCACATCATCCACCCCTGTACGGCTGGCTGCGTCGACCTCAATAACATCAACATGCTTTTCTTGGGAAATGGCTGTGCATTGCTCACATATCCCACAAGGTTCAGTTGTTGGCCCGGATTGTCCATCACTTCCAATACAATTAAGCGCACGCGCCATCAATCTTGCAGTTGTTGTTTTACCAACACCACGAACACCAGTTAGAATGAAAGAATGTGCCAAGCGACCTGTTTTTAAGGAATTGGAAAGTGTGCGCACCAAGACGTCTTGTCCAATGACTTCGGAAAACTTTTTGGGGCGATATTTACGTGCAAGGACTAAGTAATTTTCTTGTACTTCTGCCATTATTATAAACCCTTAATGTTCATATTTTTATAGCAAATTCAATTAATGATGGTGTTAGGCATCAGCGATGATGCTTACAACTTGTAAGTGAAGAGCGCAATAACGACACACCGGTGTTAAGTCAATTTGCTAGAGTGAGAGACTGAACGCACGACCCGAAAGAGGTTGCTGCGGCTGCTTTCTTCCGAACCTGACCGGGTTCACAACTGATCCGCCCATGGTCAGTCCCTCAAACAGAAATATAACATTCCCCCCATAAATAGCAAGGGGGAAGTTACCTCCCTTCACACCTTAAAGCATCGCGAAGGGCTTGCATATCTTCAGGCATATCGCTGGTAAATGACATTTCTTCTTTGCTGATTGGGTGAATAAAATGAATTTCTTGGGCATGCAATGCTTGGCGGTCATTTTTCCACAGACATTCTGGGTTTTCAGATAACAAGCGATTAATGATTTTATTACGGTGCCCCTTACCATAAGTTTGATCCCCAATAATTGAATTCCCCATATAGGCCATGTGTACACGAATTTGGTGGGTGCGCCCTGTTTCCAATTTACATTTTATTTGGCTGGCAATAATGGCTTTGTCCGCTGTATATAATTCAATGGTTTCATAATGGGTAATGGCTGTTTTTCCCTTACCTTCAACGGCGGCCATTTTCTGGCGGTTACGGTCACTTCGGATAATATTTTTATCTACCGTACCAACCGCAGGGGAAAGATGCCCCAAAACAAAAGAAACATAGGTACGGCTTAAAGACCTGTCTTCAAATTGTTTGGATAATTCTGTGTGGGCTTTATCTGTTTTTGCCACCACCATTAATCCACTGGTATCCTTATCAAGACGGTGCACAATACCTGGGCGTTTCACCCCACCAATACCAGACAAAGTATCTCCACAATGATGAAGTAAGGCATTAACCAATGTCCCTGATGGATTCCCAGCACCTGGATGAACAACTAAACCAACAGGTTTATTTATTACCAACAAATACTCATCTTCAAATAAAATTTCTAGGGGAATATTTTCGGCTAATGGGTCTGGCTCATCTGCCTCGGGAATACTTATTATGTATACTTCATCGGCTTTAACTTTTATTGATGGGTTTGTAACAACATCCCCGTCTTCTGTTTGAAGATGGCCTTCTTGGATCAAGCCAGTAATGCGAGACCTTGTTAATTGGCCCATGCATAAAATGGCTAATGCTTTGTCCAATCTGGATTTTTCTTGATCTTTTTCTATTACTAATGTCAGCTGTTGCACGAATTTCTTTCCTAAATTTGACAATAAAAATTATATTGTGGCACTATGGTTAATATAAGGATAATAAAGACATATGTCAGGTATAAAACAACAAAATCCAAAATTTATCGTTTCTAACGTGTTTAGTCGCATGCTTATTCCTTTTGCTGCAGTCATATATACGGCCTTAAAAGAAAGCATTCTATCACCTCAAGCAGGGGGCATGATGGATTCATGGGTGTCGATGGCATTCAGTGTAATTTTCTTTTACATGCTACAGGTTACTATGCTTAAAGATAGTAGCCACAGATTTTTAAGAAAAGATCTGTGGGTCCTTGGCTTTACATGGCTTGGTATGGGCATCCTGTGCCAACTCGTCTTATTCAATCTTGTTTATGATATATCTTTTAAAACAATTTTGAATACTTATGATTTCACACAAATGGAACCCTGGCCTTATACTTTAGTTGCCCTTTTCTTGGCTCCTAGAATTTGTGCAATTCCTGCCAGAAACTGGTCTTTTTGACCTTTCTCTTTAATAACACCATGCTGATATAAAAGCCAAACCAAAGGGTCTGTTATGCGCCATCCTGAACCATATGATGCAATTTGGTCATTGGGATAAGTGAGGGAAAAAGTAAAAAACTGGTACTTAGGTAAATGGCGTTTAATAAAATGCAATGTGTTCGCCCCATACCACGCACCCGTATAAGCCATTAATTCTCCAGAAATTTGTTGGTTATTGTGTTGATCAAATCCATTTTTATGTTCAGAATTTCTAAGTAAAATATTGGCATCAGGTAATAACGGGGCCAATTTTTCAAAGCTGTGGTATCCAATTGCAAAGGGCTTTGAAATTTTCTTTTTCCCGGCCATAGGCGCCTTAAAAATTAACTGTAATAAATCTTCGAAAGCGTTGTATTTCAGGGGTAATGTAGGGATGGGCACCCAATAAAAAAAAGAATCATATTTATCAAAATCAATATTGTTTTTTTCTTCGCTGATGTTATGAAAAACAATTGTTTGAAAATCTGGCGTTGATTTAACCTTGTTTAAAGCTGAATTTGATTTTTCTAAATTTTCAAAACATATCTCCAGATCTTTATTTTCAGATGGATTTATTTTCAAACCTAAATTATGGGCTTCATTGTCAACAAATACTTGTCGGGCCATTGTAACATAATGCGCCAGTTGTGAAGTCATAGCTCCAATAACACCGATATGAATATAATTCGTTGCAAAAAAATCTTTTGCCAAATTATGATGACATGTAGGGCACACCCTTTGTTCTGTCGTATGGGCACATAAATCACATTTTTGACGGTCACTGTCATTGAGTCTTTTAAGTAAGTCTTGATTTTGGGCCTCAATCAACCGCCCTTGTCTTTCTATAACCCCCTTGGGATGGTGGTGATTATAAACCGCATCTTCTTCGTGATCACAAATTTCTGGAATTGACTGGCACCGTGCCAAAGCTTGCTGTTTTGCAAACTTTGTAAAACAATGGGGACAAGTATATTTTCTTTTTATAGATTCTTTAATCATATTAAACCTTAAATGGATGTACTAACTGTAACTTATTTTGCCAAACTGGATCAATTATTTCTAAGCGATAGTGCCAATTTTTATTTAGTTTTTGGTTTATCAAAACTTCCATCCTATTCGACCTTTTTGCCTCTATACTACATGGCGGAATTTCACCTATGATAATTGACTCAGGATCTTGAAGGGCTGGGAACCGATCTTCTACAGCAACTAAGCGCATGCGCGGTAAATGGTTTTCATTATTTGCGGTCACTTGTAAAATAATTTTATGGGTAAATCCTTTTCCAAATCCGCGCCATCTGGCCTTTTTTACACGAACATCATAAGCCATGCTTGATATATTTTGATCTTTCAATGTATAGGGGTCACCCAGTAATAAGGGCTGCCCACATACAATTGCCGCTGGCCAAATATGAATATTTACATTCTCAGAAGATAATTTTGGAATTCTGGCCTGGCCAATAGAATCTGTTTTTTCAACCAAACAACGGTACAAGCATTCATTATCATTATGCATAACTGCAGAGGTTCCCAGGCTTGCTGTTACCAAGCAACAAGGAATGCGGGCATTGGATTCAGGCCAGAACCATCGCGCTGTTATAAAATCTTTTTCATTATGAATTTGCTGCCAGTTTGGTTGGGTGAAGTTAATGTTTTTATAATAAGCCTGAAAAGCTTTTCGGACCTTTGCAGCCTTAAGATCATCTTCAATTAAAGGGGCAAATTTTTCTTCTTCCCAATTTTCAACGATAACAGTTGTCTGATCTTCTTGAATGGCCCGGTATACCTTGCGCCATGTAGATGCCAAAGTTTCGGCCACTTTTACCTTTGGTAAAAATATTTCAAATTCAGGACGCCCCGCGCATATCTTTGGATCCCATAAATTTGCTAGCGTTTGCAAATCTGATTTTTCATTGGCTTTTTGAAATTTTTTTAATAATTCATATCGTTTTTGCGATTGAAGGATGTGGTCTTTAAGGGTTTCGCCTAAAAACTTTTCTTCTATAAAATCAGATTTATGCAAGGACGGGTGTTTTGTCCACCAAGCATCTACCATTGCATCACTTTTATCAATCAATTCCTTTAGGGAATCAACTGCTGACTTATGAACCCGGGCATCTTGAATGAATTTCTTTTGAAGGTCATTTAATCCAAATTTTTGATATATATCTTTATTTGAATCCCATAATTTCAAAGCTGTTGCATGTTTTTGTTTTTCATAAGATTCTTTGAATGCACGCCAAGATTCAATGCGTTGACGGGCAATATCCACACGATCAAAGATTTCTGATTCTGCTGATTTAATACTGTCTGGCCATTGATGCTGAAAATATACCTCCAGGATTTGCCGTTCAAAATCTTCATCAATAATTGGGTCCCCAAAAGAATCTTTTTTATCTGCCTTATGAACAACCTCTTTTAACCTTGTTAGTGCCTGGCGGCGGCGGCGAATTTCTTCTAAAAATTCTTTCAAAGGCTTGCCATTCACACGTTCTGTTGGTGTTAATGGAAAATAATTTAACTTGTCATCCGTACTCCACCAATCCAAAATTTCTTGATCACTTTTGCTTTGCAAACAAAATTCCTTAAATTGGTCCAATACTTGGATATAATCACACGCTTTTTTTATTTGATCCTTGTGCGTTGTAAAACGACTTTCTTTATGTAAAACCGTATTGGTATTCCATAACCGGGCAATTTCCCGCATATCTTCAGTTCTAAGAGCCTGTTCTAACTTAACAACATCTTCCGTATTTGCCTGACCCTGCATTTCAGGAAAAACATCTACGCCTGTTTTTTCCTTACGATCACACCAAAAACAGGTATCCCCATACATAAAATGTTGGGAATTATGACTGCACGTGTGCAAAGTTTGAATAACCTCAGTCAAAATTATTTTCCATTGGTTGGCTGTCAATCTTTCACTGGGATTTACAAAACCGTCATTAAAAGTTTTCAAAAAAGCATCCCTAATTTTGGGATGAAGGATTTCTTGGGGCAATGCATACATCGGGCTTTGCACCTTGGTATTTGGTGCAAAGGGCCATTCTCCTTTTAAAATGGCTGCATCTCTACTTTCAGGTTCTTCGCCTTCTGGCCACTCTCCACTAAAAGGATGATATCCCAGTAACAAAAGATGAATAATGATAGCCAGCCCAAATCGATCATGAACCTCAGTACGATCTGTCTCAGAAAGATTTTTTCCTATAAGTTCATGGGGGGTAAACCCTTCAGATCCGACGGGGCAACGATACACATCACCTTCTTGCTGAATTTGGAAAGAATCTGCATCTGTAATGGCAGCCAGCGCACGATCATTAATCATAAAATTATCAGTTTTAATATCCCCAACCACATACCCTTTTTTATGCAATGCTTCCATAATCGAGGCAATGTTATAAGCCGTAACATGTAGATAGTGCCAGTTAAAACCTGGGGCATTCCGCTTGCGCAGTTTTGCATTATAAACATGATTTACCCGTAAGGATCCCGAAACACGCGGCATAATAAATCCACAAAACTGTCCTTTGTCATCTTGGATTAGTCCCTGGGGCCAAGCAATAGATATATGATTTTGATTTTTTGTTGGGTCTTCAGGTGGGTTTTGCACCATAGAAAGGACTTTACTTTCATAATCATGACGCGGCGCATGGTATATTTTAGCCACAACTTCGGGAAGGTTTGTCAGCCAAATCGCGCCCTCGCCCCCACTGTCTAAGCGTTGCTTTAAATCAATTTTCTGGCCTGTATCTTTTATTGAATACATTTATGGATTTCCTAAAAACTTTGCAATGATAAGCGTACGATCATCATTTGACCGCTGTTGTAACCGTTCAGATTTTAAGAACTTTTCAAGCTCTACATCAATCGTCTTTTTTGATGGCTTATCTTTTAAAAAGATATCAAACGGTTTGAAAAAGCCTATATGCGCCTCATTTAATCGGTGATCAATGGCCACATGGTCCAACCCATCTGTTGCCAACGCCACAAAATTAATGGGTTCGCGCTGTACAAATGTTTGAACATCTAAGGTTTCATCTGTGACAAAACTTGTTTCATTAACGTATTCCCCTTTTTCACCAGAAAACACCAAATCATATTCATCTTCTATGCCGGAAACCAAAAAACCATCCCCTACTTGCAATCCCAATAAACGATCCGGCATAAAGATTGCAGCCACTAATGTGCTTGCATAATCATGGGGGTCTTCTTTTTTCTTTTTTGCTTCTTTTCGAATGTCTTCTCTGATAAGTGCAGGAATATGATGCAACTGTTGCAGGGTTTTTTCGGATATATTATTTAAATCCAATTCCTTCATATACTGCATCGCTTTTTTTACAGTAATCTGCGCCCCTTCTTTTGCTTTTGCAACAGAACCTGCCCCATCAGCAACAATGGCGATTACCTGATTGGGGCCTATTTTTTCAATTAAATAAGCATCTTGGCATTCGCTATCATGCTGTCTGATTTGTTTTGCAACGGCACAAGCGCCGGTAATCCATGTCATATCATGTTCCTGTTGCTGCCCAACCTGATACAGAAGGAAGTTCAATCATATCACCGCCCACTCTGTTTGTAGAGATACGGCGCACAGAGGACGATAGCCAACGAAATAACTCTTTAAACTTCAAGTCTTGCAATTGGATGGGGGGCCGACTTGCTGGCGCCACACGTTCAAGTATTTCCATATCTGCACCTTCCACAGCGATTGTAAAAAAACTGATGCGCTTATTAGCTTCTAGATCACTAACACGTGCGGCTGCTTCTTTCCACTTTTCACCATCGGTTGGGGCCCCATCTGTAACAAGAAAAACCCAAGGACGATAATATTGTACCCCATTTGCTCTGTATACTTGTTTGCGTTCATCTAAAACATCTAACCCCATGTCAATCGCACTTCCCAAAGGGGTTTTTCCAGCCGTATTTAATATAGGGGGGGTAAAATCATCAATTGTAACAAAAGGTTGTAGAACATTAACTTCTTTACCAAAGCTAATAATACTTAACTCTACCCTTAATGCTGCTAATTCATCTTGCTCTACATCAAATTTAAATTCAGCCAAGCCTTGATTTAATGATTCAATAGGCGCCCCTTCCATCGAAGCAGAGGTGTCTAGGATTAAAACAACCGGGCACCTGTTTTCTGGGTTATCTACAAATTCTGGATTTATTAAGGACATCCTTACCTCATGTAATTATTGTTTTAAGTCTATACTCTACCATAAGGTATTTTATATGTTAATAAATAGTGTTATGGTTAGGCTTAAGAGCATTGCAGATTTTATGTCACACTATAGTGGCAAAAATGCTACAAAACGGAAAAAATACAAAAAAATTAGTATTTTACGTTTACACAAAGACCTAAAAGTGGCAATCTGTGTTGTAGAAGTAACAAGTCTTATGACTTAAGAAACAATAAACTGGGAGAGTCTCGATATGGCTGAAAGTACTCAACATAAACTAGACCGTGTACGCCCTCCGCGCGTACAAATCACATATGACGTAGAAGTCGGCGATGCAATTGAAATGAAAGAATTACCTTTCGTTGTAGGCATCATGGCTGATCTTTCCGGGGACAGAGACCCCGAAAAAGCAATGAAATCACTTAAAGAACGTAAATTCACAGAAATCGACCGTGATAACTTCAATGATATTATGGCAGACATTACACCAAGGGCAGCAATGCGTGTTGAAAACCGTCTTGGTGGTGGTGAAGAAAACGAAGACAGTTCCTTAAGCGTTGCTCTTAACTTTAAGAACATAGAAGATTTTGATCCGGTAAACATTATTAAACAAGTTGAGCCTATGCGCAAACTATACGAAGCGCGCACTAAGCTTAGTGACCTTATGTCAAAGCTTGACGGTAATGATGACTTGGAAGGTATGCTTCAAGATGTTCTTGAAAACACCGAAGTTCGTGAAGAAGTTAAAAAGAACTTAGGGGAAGTTAAGAAGGATGAAGGCGGCGAAGAAGACGCCAAACCTAAAAAGTAGGTTGAACAATAAATAAAAGTAACATACGCTAGTCTTAATATAGGGAGGGCAAAATGGCTGATGAAAAAAAAGCACAAGGTCAGGCAGCTGAAGGTAAAGAAAACCTAACGGTTTTGGACCAGATTATTCAAAAAGGAAAACTGGCCCGCGATGAAGAGCAACTTGTTTATGCACAAGATATGGTGGATGAATTTGTTGAACAGATTCTTCAAGCAGGGGATACAGTTAGCAACAATACAATCTCATTCATTAACAAACGTATTCAAGAAGTTGACTTGTTATTAAGCCAACAGCTGGATGAAATCTTACACCACGAAAACTTTCAAAAGGTGGAAGCAACATGGCGTGGTATGAATTACCTTGTTATGAATTCAGAAACAAGTACAAAACTTAAGTTACGTGTTTTCAATGTTTCCAAAAAAGAACTTCGCGATGATCTTGAAAAAGCAGTGGAATTTGACCAAAGTGTTCTTTTCAAGAAAATTTACGAAGAAGAATATGGAACATTCGGGGGGAACCCTTATTCATGTCTGGTTGCAGATTATGAATTTGGACCTATTGCCCCAGATATGTCACTTCTAACAAAGTTGTCTAATGTTGCAGCAGCGGCACATGCCCCTGTGATTTCAGCAGCGTCACCTACTTTGTTTGACATGGATGACTTTACTGATTTAGGTAAGCCTCGTGATTTGGCTAAAATCTTTGAAGGAACAGACAAAATCAAATGGCGTTCATTCCGTGAAAGTGAAGATTCACGTTATGTTGTATTAACAATGCCACGTGTTTTGACGCGTCTTCCTTATGGGCCAAATACAAATCCTGTAGAAGGTTTAAACTATGAAGAAGTTGTTGATGGCACATCATTAAAAACTTTTACATGGGGAAATCCATCTTACATGATGGCACAAAGGATTACTGAAGCTTTTGCCAAATATGGCTGGACAGCGGCTATTCGTGGTGTTGAAGGTGGGGGACTTGTTGAAGGTTTACCAAGTTACACTTTCAAAACAACTGATGGTGATTTGGCTTTGAAATGCCCTACGCAAATTGCGATTACTGACCGTCGTGAAAAGGAATTAAGTGATCTTGGCTTTATTTCATTGTGTCACTGTAAAGGGACGGATAAAGCGGCTTTCTTTGGTGGGCAAACTGTTCAAAAACCAAAGAAATACAACACGCCACAAGCGAATGCGAATGCTGCAACATCTGCACGTATTCCATATTTGCTGGCTGCGTCACGCTTTGCGCATTACATTAAATCAATCATGCGGGATAAAATTGGGTCCTTTATGACTCGTGATCAAGTTCAACGCTATTTGCAAACTTGGATCTCTCAGTATGTATTGTTAAATGATGATGCCTCACAATCAATGAAAGCTCGCTTCCCACTTCGCGAAGCCCGTATTGATGTATTTGATGTACCAGGCGAACCTGGAAAATTCCGTGCAACAGTGTTCTTAAGGCCTCACTTCCAATTGGAAGAATTGACAGCGTCCATAAGACTTGTTGCTGAATTGCCTCCACCTGCAGGTTGATCCTAGATCAGCCCAGGTTGGTGATTATGTGGAATAGAATAAGAACATAGGTGTAAGATGAAGAACGATATAGTTGTAATGATGGTTGAAAATGTTGACGCAATGTGTGGAAGCGTCAAGTACGAAGGATATGCAAGAGGGATTCGTCTTCTTGAATTTCCTGAAGTGCAAACCATTAACTCTGCAGAAGCATCCCACAGTATCGGAATTCGTCCAAACAACGGGGAATGTTTACCCATTACTGTACGCACACACTATGACAAAAGTGTTCCTAAAGGCCTTGAAGCCATGGTTAAAGGGACAAACCTAACGAAGATTAGTATTTACCACCTTGTATCCACAGGCGGCGACACACTTACCTTGAATAGGTATATTGAAATGTCAGATGTTTATTTAATTAAATACAGCCTGCACTATTTTGATGCATTTAACCACGAATCACCGCAAGGTGGGGTTGCCACATACACATTTAAATTTGATGAGTTTTCATCTGTTGCCAATGTATTTGATGATCAAATGCAAGAACAAGGTAAAACTGGTTACATGACCAACAACACAAAACGCTTAACAGGTAACACAGGCGGATAATTTTTTTAAAAAGCGGAGTAAGCCATGGTAGAAAGACCATATAATTCATTAGAAAGCAGTCAAGTTAACGATGGGCAAATTGTTGCCTCTCCTACGTGTTTATTAACTTCAACAGTTCATGAAGGTGGCGTTAGCGTTGGAACTATCGAAAATGCACACGAAGTATTTTATTATTTTATTTCTGCTTCCCGTGCATCCTTACCTGGGTATCATGGCCTTCACGAATCCACAGCAAAAATTCGTTTTAGTGCTTTGAATATTGCATTACACAATAACAGCTATACAGAACCTTTCATGAAAGCTGTATACAGTGGGGCAAGTATTGGGGATATTGAAATCACAAGCCTTCAACACTCTGGTGAAGAATCTTTGCCAAGCTTCACAATGCAGTACAAAAATTGTCGCCCGGTAAGCGGAAAAGTTTCCCGGTTAAACGTTGGCGGTCGCTTAGGTGAAAATGTCATGAGTCGTGGGCATTATGAAGATCGCATTGATACTGTCAATCGTTCTGTTGATGCAGATGATCCATATAATCGCACAGCAGAAGTTACAGCCTGTTGCCTTAAAATTCTTTTTGATCAAGTATCCATTGTTTATCATGCATTAACTGAAACTGGTGATGTTGACGGTCAAATTGCAGGTGGATTTAACTTGGTAAAAAACACCACAGAGCTTGAATAAATAGGTCGTGGCAAGAAAGTGGATAGACAAAGGGGCAAATGCCCCCTTATTCGACAAGCTTCGTGATGAAAATCCACAAACCAAAGAAGAACATCCTATCTTTAAAAAGTATGATCGTCAGGAACTTTTGATATCAGTCCAGCAAGAAGTTTCAAACATCTTAAACACCCGTTGTAAAATGCCATACGAAGAATATAAAAACTTGGATCCTTCTGATCTAGAGTATGGATTTCCTGAACTATTTGGCCTGCCTGACCAGTCTTATGCTGATCCACGATCCCCAGAAGGGGCGGACAAAATGGCAGATCTAATTGCCAATGCCATTGAAATATTTGAACCTAGGTTAGCAAATGTTTCTATCGAAATACAAAATTTCCACAAACAAAATCAATCTTTATCTGTTGGTGTCAGTGGAGATTTAGTGATAGGTGACATACGCGAACCCATTTCATTCCCTGTTTCTGTTCAAGACTATGGATCTGTTGCAACAGAAGAAAAAGTTGGGTATGACACAACTGCCAAAATAGAGTATAATAAAGATGATTCTGAGGGGGCAGATGAATGAATGACTTTCACGAAAAACATTTACAATATTATCAGCGTGAAATGTCCTTCCTACGTAAAATGGGGGGCATCTTTTCTGCCAAATACCCTAAAATTGCCAAACGTCTTGGCCTTAGTGACACAACTGCGTCAGACCCACATGTTGAACGCCTTATTGAATCTTTTGCGTACCTAACTTCCTATTTACAAAAAGACATAGACAACCAATTTCCACGCATTTCATCCGCATTATTAAATACATTATACCCTCAGCAAGTAAGCTTGATCCCGCCCATGAGTATTTGTCAGTTTGAACCAGATTCAGAGGCTGGATTAACAACTGTCTATGATATTCCACGAAATTTTTCTATGTATGTTGAAGGCGATACAGGGGATGTTAGCCGATTCAAAACGGCCTACCCTGTTGAAATGTGGCCCATTAAAGTAACTGATATTGCCATGGTCAAATCAAATCTTTATGACCTTGGTGAAGAACTGACAAAGCATACTTATGTTTTACGTATTAAATTAAAATCTTTATCCGAAGATTTAAGTATATTAAATATAAAAAAACTTCGATTCTTTATTAACATGCCACGTGCACAAGCGAATGTTTTGTACCAACTTTTGTTTGAAGAATCTATGAAAATTGGTGTTGTTGGAGCGGATGATAAACCAGCCTATATAACCCCAAAAGATAGTATTTCACAAGTTGGGTTTTCGCCTGATGAATCTGTTTTACATGTCCCCAAAAATGGCCACCCTGCCTATGCACTTCTACAGGAATATTTTTTATTTCAAAAGAAATTCATGTTTTTTGATATTGATAATCTAAATTTCAACAACGCTGGACAGACAGCAGAAATTTTAATTCCTTTGTGTCATTCACAAGATGCAAAAAGTTTAGTTTTTGGTGAACGTTCCCTTCTTTTAAATTGCAGCCCTATTGTTAATTTATTTTATAAAACATCTGAACCCATTCGCCTGGATCACCAACGTGTTGAATATCGTTTAATTGCTGACCATCGGCGTGAAATGACAACAGAAATTCACAGTATTGATCGTGTCTTTTGTTCAGGAGAAGATGAAAAAGACACAATTGAAATTGATCCTTATTTTTCATACAACCATCATTCTTTAAGCGAAGATAAAATGGGGTTTTGGCATTCACGACGGGTGCCCGCAGCAAATAAAAATATCCCTGGCACAGATATGCATATTTCTTTTGTAAACTTAAATTTTTCACCAAACAGTCCCCCTGTTGATGTGGCTTATGCCCGAGTTTTATGCACAAACCGGCAACTTGCGCCGACTGTACCTGCGAATGCAATTTTAAATGAAGATGAAGGAACACCAACCAAATCTATTCGCTGTTTATATCAGCCTACTGATACAACCTATCCACCCGAAGAGGGGGCCACTCAGTGGCAGCTGATATCCCAACTTGCTTTGAATTATTTATCTTTATCTAACAATGAAAAAAGCTTGGACGCCTTAAAGGAAATGTTGCGCTTGTATTCTGGCGGGGGTAAAAAAATTAATGATGTTGAAATTAACAGCATGATAAAAATGGATTGCGAACCAATTGTTCGCCGATTTGGAAAAGATGCTTGGCGCGGTTTCACAAAAGGAACATCTGTCACCCTTACAGTTGATGAAGGAGCCTCTGCAAGTTTAGGATCTTTCTTATTTTCATCTGTGCTTGCCCATTTTTTTGGCTTGTACACAACCATAAATTCTTTTGTTGAGGTATCTATTAAAAGCACACGACGGGAAGGAGTATGGAAAAAATGGCCACCGATCGCCGGCGCACAAGAACTTCTGTAGTAGAGCGTGCTTATAAAGACGCAGATAAATTTGAATTTCATGCAATGGTCAAACTGTTGGAAAGCATGGAAAAAGGGTGCATCCCTTTGGGGGAAGGTCCAGATCCAACAAAAGAAGCATTACGCCTGCAAGCACGTGTTGCCGAAGGCTTCCCAAACACAGATATTTTTAAACTTATTGACCCTAAGACAAAAGAAATTCCCCCTTTATTGATAACTAACTTCTTGGGCATTGCAGGGGCACATGGCCCCTTGCCTTCCCCTTATACCCAGCAGATAATAGAACGCACATCAAGGCGTGATACAGGGTTCAGAGATTTCATTGATATCTTTAATCATCGGTTAATATCTTTATTACATCGCATACGAAAAAAGCATTGGATTGGCATTTCCAACCAACCCTCAGAAGAATCCTTAATGGGAAAATGTCTAAAGGCTTTACTTGGTATTTTTAATCCTTATTTAGAAGACCGCTTAGGCGTTCCTGACCAAAGCTTAACACACTATGCCGGTTTATTATGGCAACGCCCTAGGTCTGCATTTGGACTACGTCAACTTCTTGAAGGTTTTTTTCGAATGCCTGTTGAAGTTCAAGAACTGAAAGGCAAATGGAATTTTGTGCCTTATGACCAACTTACAAGTATTGGAAGTCAGGGAAAATTTAATGTTCTTGGGCAATCTGCCGTTATTGGTTCAAGGTTTTGGGATCAACAAGCCCTATTCACTGTAAAAATTGGCCCAATGGATTTAGATCAATATGTTGACTTCTTGAAACCTGGAAAATCATGGCGTACAATTTGTAGCATAATTCGATATTATGTAGGCAATGATCAAGATTTCATGATAAACTTAGTCTTAAAAAAAGAACAGGTTCCAAAGCCCAGACTGGGTTATGGTGTTGCAATTGGATGGACAAACTGGTTGAATCGCACAAAAACTGAATCTTATATAGATGACAGTCAATGCCAACTAACAACACGTTCTTTTAAAGTTTCAGCAGGAGGCAATAATTAATGCAAAATTTACAATCTTTAATTGGAAACTTAAACACAACTTGTAAAAGATGTTTGGAAGAATCTGCACAATTATGTATTACAAATACAAATGCAACTGTTGATATTGAACATTTACTATTCCAGATTCTGGAAAAGCCTGCAACGGATCTTTCTGTTATTGCAAAATACTATGAAATTGATTTAAAGCGTGCCAAGCAACAGCTTCAAAATGCAATAAACGATTTCAAACGTGGCAACAATAAAACGCCTTCCATGTCTGCCCAGTTGGTTAAATTACTGGAACGGGCATGGGTCATCACTTCCTTGAACTTGAAACAAACCCAGGTGCGTTCAGCCGCGATATTAATGGCCATTTTAAAAACTGAAGAATTATTAGGGGTTATTGTAAATAGCTGCCAAGAATTATTAAAAATTCCACGCAATAAACTGGAAGAAGATATTTTAGAATTAATTAAATCCAGCCCAGAAGATGTTGGGGAAGGAAATTTAAGCAGCAACACAGGAGGCAGAAAAAGCAGTTCTTCTGAAGGAAAATCCCCGACACAAGCCTTGGATAAATTTACAATTGATCTTACACGCCAAGCCCGAGAAGGAAAAATTGATCCCATTGAAGGGCGTGATTCTGAAATTCGCCAGATGTTGGATGTTTTGGGACGTCGACGTCAAAACAACCCTATTTTAACAGGGGATGCAGGTGTTGGGAAAACAGCTGTTGTTGAAGGTCTTGCCTTGCGCATTGCAGATGGAGACGTACCAGATAGTTTGAAAAAAGTAAGCATTCGCACTTTGGATCTTGGTTTACTTGAAGCCGGGGCTGGTATGAAAGGTGAATTTGAAAACAGGCTGAAATCTGTTATTCAAGAAGTTCAAAGTTCTTTGACCCCAGTTATTTTATTTATTGATGAAGCCCATACACTGATCGGTGCACAACAAAATTCCCAAAATGATGCAGCCAACCTTTTGAAACCTGCTTTGGCCAGGGGTGAATTACGAACGATTGCTGCGACCACTTGGGATGAATATAAAAAATTCTTTGAAAAAGATGCAGCCCTTACCCGTCGTTTCCAAGTTGTAAAAGTTGAAGAACCCAGTGAAGAAAACGCAATTAAAATGTTGCGCTGTTTAACAGAAAAGTTAGAACACCATCATAACGTTTTAATACTGGATTCTGCCATTAAAGATGCTGTTCGTTTATCCACCCGTTATATTGGGGGGCGCAAATTACCAGACAAAGCTGTCAGCGTTCTGGACACAGCTTGCGCGCGTGTAAACTTGGCACAAAATTCAACACCCGAAGCTGTTGAAACATTAACCCGCGATTTAGAACTTTTAGAAATTGAAAAATCACGCTTACAAAAAGAAGAATTAAGTGGCCATGTTCACCAAGATCGTTTGGCCCAAATTTCTGTCGATGCGCAAACAAAACAAAAAGAATTGGGTGAGGTGAAAAAAACTTGGGAAGAAGAGTTAGATCTTGTAAAAGAAATTAATGACCTTCATGTCAAGATCTTAGAAATAAATGAAAAAAATGGCCCTGATCATCACGACCTAAAAGATTTAAAAACGAATATCAGTAAACTTAAGAAAGATTTAAAAACCAAGCAAGGTGAAAAAGGCCTGGTCCCCGCGTGTGTTGATGGCAATGTTGTTGCCCAAGTTGTTGCAGGATGGACGGGCATTCCTTTAGGTAAGATGTTGCGGGATGAAATCAATACCGTATTAACCTTAAAAGATATTATGGCCAATCGCTTGATCGGGCAAAAACAAGCTGTGGATACCATTGCAAAACATATTGTTACGTACCGTGCAAACTTAGATGAACCTGGAAAACCAGTGGGAGTCTTTTTATTAGTTGGACCCAGCGGTATTGGAAAAACAGAAACAGCTTTGGCGTTGGCTGACACATTATATGGTGGGGAACGAAATCTTGTCACGATTAACATGTCTGAATACCAAGAATCTTATACTGTTTCTTCTTTGAAAGGATCGCCTCCGGGATATGTAGGATATGGCGAAGGGGGTGTTTTAACCGAAGCCGTCAGACGCAACCCATATAGCGTTGTTCTTTTGGATGAAATTGAAAAAGCACACCCAGATGTAATGGAATTATTCTATCAAGTTTTTGATAAAGGAATTTTGGAAGATGCAGAAGGTATTGAAATTGATTTTAAAAATACCGTTATTTTAATGACAACCAATTTGGCATCTGAAACCATTATGAAGGAATGTAAAAATCCGAAAAAAATGCCCGATGCCAAGAAGGTTTCTGATACCATTCGTCCTGAATTGGCAGCCCATTTTAAACCTGCTTTGCTTGGACGCATGACAATTGTTCCTTACTATCCTTTAACAAGTGAAGAAATATCTGAAATTGTTAAACTTAAATTGGATCGCATCAAAAGTCGATTTGAAGGAAATCACGGGGCTGACTTTTCTTACAGCAAAGATGTTATTAAATTCATTACAGATCGATGTGATGATCCTGATTCTGGGGCACGTAACATTGATTACGTTATTAACCAAAACTTACTTCCCCTTTTATCTGCAGAAGTTTTAAAACATATTGCTGATGAAACACCCTTTGGCAGTATAAAAGTTTCCATCAAACGGGATGAATTTATATGTGATTTTGAGGCATCAAAAATTGCAAACAAAGCTTAAAAGTTAACAAATGGCTGGACTTATTTCCCAAAAAAATACCTATCTGACCATCACAACAAAATTGGGTGCGGACAAAATTATCCTTAATCACTTTAAGGCTGAAGAAAAATTAAATGGGCTTTTTGAATTTAATTTAGAACTTTATATTCCCTATGCCACGGATGCCAAAAATTATGACTTAGATTTTACAAAACTTATTGAAACTGAAGTTACCATTACCCTGACTTTGGGGAAAAAAATACGTTACTTCCATGGATTAATTACTGAATTAATACAAGGTCCGACAGTTGCAACTGGGATGGAAAAAATGCAACGTACGCATGAACGGACTTATTTTTATGCCAAAGTACATCCCACAGCTTGGTTAATGCAATTAACTGAAAACTGTGAAATTCATCAAAATAAATCAGCGATGGATATTATTACAGAATTGTTAGGTAAACATAAAATTACTTTTAAGGACTTAACATCCAAACGCGGAAAATTAAAACGCGAATATTGTGTACAATATAATGAAAGTGATTTTGCCTTCATTTCAAGGCTTATGGAAAACGAAGGCATTTATTATTTTTTTAAACATGAAAAAGCAAAACACACGATGTATCTTGCTGACGGTGGAAAACCTTGGGAGAAGCATAAGGATAAAGATTTAGCAACTGTTACGGTTTATAATACTCAGCATCCAACACCCGTGCAATTCAGTCTGTACGATATGCGTGTATCAAAACAAATTGTTCCTTCAAGCTTTACTTATAATGATTATGATTTTGAAAAACCAACTACTAAATTAAAAGCTGAATCAAAAGGGGAAGGAAAAGGTCGGGATTATTATCACTATCCAGGAAAATATATTATACAAAAAAATGGCGCATCTCTAACAGATATGCGTTTAGAATCCCTTGAATATCCATCGGATGCCATTCATTCAAAATCAGATATTCCAATGCTTGAAATTGGTCATTCTTTTAAATTGGATAATGCTTTAAGAAAAGATATTAATAAAAAAGAATTTGTTATTTTTTCTATTCATCATGAAGCCAAAATTCAAGCAGAACCTGAAGAAAATAATGAAGGTGAAAAGCTTGTCAAAACAGAATATGATGGCGAAGTTGTTTATGAAAACAGTGTTTGTTTTTTCAGCAAAGATCTTCCCTATCGCCCGGCTTTAAAAACACCGTGCCCAAAAATTCATGGAACCCAAACAGCAACCGTTTCAGGTAAATCTGGCGAAGAAATTTGGACAGATAAGTATGGTCGTGTTCTTCTTAAATTTCATTGGGATCTTAGCCCCACAAAAGATGATAAAGTTTCATGCTTTGTTCGTGTTTCCCAGGCCTGGACAGGCAAACAATGGGGGGCCTTATTTACCCCACGTATCGGTCAAGAAGTTGTTGTCACATACTTAAATGGAAATCCTGATAAACCCCTGGTTACTGGGTGTGTTTATAATGGGGATAACCTTCCCCCCTATTTACCTGCTGAAAAAACAAAAAGCACGATCAAAACAAATACAAGCCCTAAAGGTGGTGGTTTTAATGAATTGCGGTTTGAAGATAAAAAAGACGCTGAAGAAGTTTTTATCCATGCCCAAAAAGATTACAACACAACTGTTTTAAATGGGGAACGGACTGTTACTATTGAAGGCGCAGAAGATTGTGGCCATGATAAATTAACCATTCGCAAAGGGGATCGCACTTTTTTAATTGAAGAAGGAAGTCAATCCGACACCTTAAAAAAAGGGGACAAGTCCACCCTTCTTGAAAAAGGGAATGATACAGAAACATTAAAAGATGGGAACCAAACCATTACCCTTGAAAAAGGGAACCAAGCAACAACCCTGAAAAAAGGAAACCAATCTGTAACATTAAAAGGCGGGAATCAAACCATTGATATTAAAGGAAATCAAACTGAAACCATTTCCGGAAATCAAACTGTTACAATAAAGGGGAATAGAAAAGTTTCTGTTACAGGCAATGATACTTTATCCGTTAAAGGAAACATGACCGTTGATGTTATGGGAAATATTACAGCCAAAGCAAAAGGTAATGTTACAATTGAAGCCATGGGCATGATCAATATTAAAACACCGACTGGTATGATAACAGTTGAAGGGGGTATGATTACTGCAAAGTCCAAGATGCTAACGACAGACACACAAGGTCCTGCAACACACAGTGCCATGATGATGGCCATAGAATCAAAAGGTCCTTTGGCAATGAAAGGATCTCCTATTGCAATTGGTGCCCCAATGATAGCCGTTGCAGCAGGCGGATCTGCCGCAATGACAACTGATACAGGCGGTGGTCTTGAAATGGGGGGTGGAGGAGATGTTGGCTTAAGTTCAACAGGTCCCATGAAAATGAGTAGTACCGCTCCTGCAAAAATGGATAGTCCCGCAGGTGTAAAAATTTCTTCTGGTGCAAGTTCTATTGACTTAAAGGCAGCAATGGGCACAATTAAATCTGCTATGTTAACTGTTGAAGGGTCTGGAATGATGGCAGTAAAAAGTGGCGGTATGCTGAACATACAAAGCGGTGGTTTGGTTAACGTTAAAGGCTCAATGGTAATGATAGGATAAGGTTATGACAAAAAATATTTCCCCAGAATTTTTAGAAAAACTCCGTCTAATACGTAAAAAAAACGAAGTTGATAAAGCTAATGAAGATGATATCAATAGTGTTGAATCTTACAACGCTTATGATGTTGTTGATAAAGTGGAACTGCCACAAGGGTTGGAACTTGGCATCATAGAAGAAGGCCTTGAAGAAAGTCTTGAAAACGGCCCTTTTCCCCCTGACATGACTCAGGCCCCGAAAAATCCTGCCCCAACGGATACAAATGAAGAAGATGATGCAGAAGATGAAGACATCGATCCAAATGCTTTAGATTCTGGCATTCAAGAAGTCAAAGATGGGGATGGCACTATTATTCAAAAGATCCCTTATGAAAACAAAAAAATTCATGGAAATGTTGAAATATTTGACAGCAGCGAAAATCTTATCCAAACCATACCTTACAATCAAGGAATTATCGAAGGCATTTCTAGGGCTTATAATAGCGAAGGGAATTTAATGCAGGAAGTGACTTTTAAAGGTGGACAGAAAAATGGGCGGGGAATTTTTTATAACAACGGGGTTAAAGTAGCAGAAATGGTTTATGAACATGATGAACTTAGTGGCCCCTCGGTTTTTTATACACCCAGTGGGGCCATAAGTACAATTTGTTATTACAAAGGCAGTTTACTTCATGGTGAAATGACGGCTTATGATGATAAAAAAGCAATCGTTAAAAAAACCATGTATGAAGATGGGAAAATGCACGGCCCTTCGTATATTTATTATCCAAGTGGCCAGATTTTTGAAGAATCTTATTATGAAAAAGATCGACTATCTGGCAAAGTTCTTAATTATTATGAAAATGGAGAAGTTCTTTCCGAAAAAAAATATGAAGCAGGAAAGTTGGTTTCTGAAGCAAGATATGATCTAAATGGGAAAAGAACAGATGATGATGAATACAGTGGGGATTATCCTAAATCAGCCCGAAATGCCCTAAAAAATATTGAAGGATCTTAAAACATGCCACAACTTACATCGACAGGGGGACTTGCAAAATGTATTTTTGGGATTGCCCCAGCTCCTTTGATGTTTATGCCCTCTTATAAAGTTATGGCCACAACACCGGCTGGAAATATTAGTGACTTTAAACCGTTTGCAAACATTATTCCATTCGGTATGTGCATGAGCCCAGGAAATCCTGCAGTTCTTGCAGCAACAATCGCAGCCCTAGGGGTATTGACCCCTATGCCCTGCACCCCAAACATTTCAACTCCTTGGATACCAATGGCTCCTACAAAAATGATTGGGATGATGCCCGTAGTTCCCTCTACAAGCATGCAGATATGTAAATTTGGGGGATTAATCACTATTACTTTTCCAGGACAAGTCACTGTACAAGTAAGCTAGTATTTTTTCAAAATTAATGATAATTTATTATGTATAGAAATAAAATTCATTATGAAAAGATTAACAAAAACATTATTTATCGGAACTGGTTTTTTAGCTGCAGGGTTATATCTTGCAAGCAATTTTAATGATCCTCAAAACCCTTCTGTTATGTCGACCCTTAAACATGTCAGTGTTGCTGTGCGTAATGCACTTCAGCAGTATGTGAAATTTTCTGATGATGGGGTGTCTATTGGTAAGCAAGAAAAAAAACAAGAAAAATACAGCCCTACTGATATAAGAAGCGCCACACATATGGCTGATGATGAAGTAACAGATGCCCAAAAGTTTTTTAACCGCTTGGCGGGTTTAGATCCGGAAGAATTGGCTAAACAAAAAGAAGATAAAAAGAAAGCAGAAGAAGAGGCCTTAAAGGCAGCTGAAGAAGCTGCAAAAAAAGAAGGGGAAACAGCTGAAGATAAAGATCCAGGGGAAGAACTTCCCGAATCACTTTGGCCCATGAAGCGTAAACGTAAAGGTATTATTGAAATTACCGGACACAAAACTGGGGCTGTATACAATAAAGGAGCCCTTCCTTATGGACCGCCCCCTTTTGTTAAGTCTGAAATTTTTTCTGATGAAGCGCGCCTACAAATTTATAATGATCCAGAAGCAGAAACATTTAAAAAAATAAAAATAGAAGATCAAGATGAAATCAACTATGGACCAGATTCTATTATTAACATAACTGATCAAAAACCGTTTCCTGATAAAATTAAGGCTCCGCTTATGCAGCATGGAGAATCATATACTGTTCAGCTTGGGGCTTATGAAACAAAAAATGATGCCCGTAAAATGGCTGATAAGTTGGTTACTAAAGGATTTAATGCTGGGGTTTACCAGGGGGATACATCCCATAACAACTGGTATTTTGTTAGGTTGAATGCAAAAGAAACTGAACAAGAAGCAATGGATCACGCCCAAGAAATTATGGAACAACATGGAATTTTCCCCCTTGTTGTTCCTACAAAAAAAGAAGAACGTAGAATACAGTAGAGGTCTTAAAATGAAAAAGTTATGGATTTTATTATTTGTTTTAACAGCAGGATGTGAAACCGTCACAAACTATGTCTTTGAAGATACAGACATTGAGTTTATTGATGAATTAACATTGATAGGATCTAAAAATATGAATAACAGAAAACCACTTCGTGTTGATTTTGTCGTTGTAAAGCACCCCGTCGTTGCCCAACAAATAGGACGCCTTTCTGCTGATAACTATATGCGTAATCGTAAGCAGTTAAAACAAGACTATCCAAAACATATTAAGTTTAATTCTTATGAACTTGTTCCAGGGCAATCAATTGTTAAAGATTTAAGCTATCCTAAGAAAGATGTGGTTGCTGCCTTTATCTTTGCAGATTTTGATAATGAAAACGTAAACCGTTGGTCAATTTTTTCGGCTGATCATGTTGTTGTGAAACTTCTGGAAAATACCTTAAAAATCACATCCCGCAATCAAGGTGAAGAAGAAAAAATTAAACCTAGGCAAGTATCTGAAGATATTGTGATTATTGAAAGCACCCCCTTATAAAATTATTGGGCATTCAACAGTAATATCCATTCTTGCTCACTCAAGGTTTTTATACCCAGCTTTTGGGCTTTGGCAGCTTTACTGCCTGCATCTTCACCTACCACTACGTAATCTGTTTTGCTGGAAACTGATCCTGTAACTTTGGCCCCTAAGGCTTCGGCTTTTTCTTTTGCTTGATCCCGGGTCATTGATTGTAAGGTGCCTGTGAAAATAATAACTTTATTTTTCAAAGGTAAATGCCCGGTTTTTTTTCCAACGGTCTGAATATTTAAGTTTTGCAATAATTCCGTAACTAAGGATTCATTTTTTTCTTCCTTAAAAAATTCAGTAATTGCATCTGCAACAATTTCACCAATGCCTTCTAAACTTTTCAGAACTTGATAAGATTCAGACTCTTTCGATATTATTGCAGCACCCATTTCATGTAGCCATGATTTATCATCTTGATAATATTGGGCAATAACTTTTGCTGTAACTTGGCCTACATGGCGAATCCCCAAAGAATATATAAACCTGTCTAAGGAAATTTTACGTTTTTCAGTAATTGCATCAAATAGATTTTGGGCAGACTGTTTGCCCCACCCAGGAAAATTTTTAATTCGACTAGAACTTATTTTATCTTTTTCTTCCAGAGTAAAAATATCAACAGGGGACTTTATCAAATTCTTTTCCCAAAAAAATTCAATCGACTTGCCCCCCAATCCATCAATATCAAAAGCTTTTCGTGACACAAAATGTTTTAACTTTTCAATTGTTTGTGCAGAACAGTTAAATCCACCTGTACACCGATATGCGGCTTCCTCTTTTTCTCGGACAGCATGGCTTCCACATACGGGGCATTGTGTCGGAAATTCATAAGGGGTTGATCGCTTGTGATCTTTTTCAATAACTACACTCACAACTTGGGGAATAACATCCCCTGCCCTTTGAATAATAACGCGATCCCCTTTACGAATATCTTTACGTATAATTTCATCTGCATTATGCAACGTTGCCCGGGAAACAATAACACCCCCAATATTAATTGGTTCAAGATTTGCAACGGGGGTTAACACACCCGTGCGACCGACTTGAATTTCAATGCTATTTAAAATAGTTTGTGCCTGTTCAGCTGGGAATTTATGAGCCAATGCCCATCTTGGTGCGCGCGCCACATATCCCATTTTTTCTTGGTATTCAAACTGATTAACTTTGTAGACAACACCGTCAATATCATACGGCATTGTTGGTCTATCATGAAAAATCTGGTTATAGTACGCCAGAACATCTTCCAGCGAGTAACACAGTTTTACTGCGTCACATGTTTTAAAACCCCAAGATTTTAATTTTTTTAAAATTTCGTTTTGGCTATTTATATTTTCTATTCTGGATGTAACCGTATAAGCAAAAAATCTTAATGGGCGTCTTGCTGTTACAGAAGAATCAAGTTGGCGAACAGATCCTGCCGCTGCATTTCTGGGATTTGCAAAGGGGGCTGCATTTTCTTTTTCGCGTTCTTGATTCAATTTTAAAAAATCATCTTTAGATAAATATATTTCCCCACGCACATGAAATTTTGATGGATAATAACCCGATAGTTGATGAGGGATATCTTTAATTGTTTTTACATTTTCTGTAATGTCTTCCCCTGTTGATCCGTCTCCTCTTGTGGCTGCCTGAACAAGATAGCCGTTTTGATAGGTTAAAGAGCAAGACAACCCATCTATTTTCGGCTCTGCAACGATTTCAAAAATATCTTCTTCTGTAAGCCCAAGACGTTTTTTGGATCGTGTTACAAAATCTTTCAAGTCTTCTTCTGAAAAAGCATTTTCCAAAGATAACATCGGAGTATCATGTAAAACTTTTGTGAAGGGCGTTTTTTCAACAATACTCCCCACACGTTCTGACCGACTGTTTTTTCTTTTTAAATGTGGAAAATATTTTTCTATTTTTTCATTGCGTTGAACCAATGCATCATATTCAGCATCTGAAATAATTGGTGCATCTTGAACGTGATACAGCTCATCATGTTTAACCAACTGCTCTGCCAAAAATTTTAATTCGGCTTGGGCTTCAAGCTCAGTCAATTCTGCAGCTGGCTTTTTGGGGGGGGTTCTATCCATGGGCAGAATCTTTTAATAATTTTGATGCAGCAGCTTTTGCTTCATCAGTAATAGATGCTCCCGAAATCATACGGGCAATTTCTTGTTCACGATCATCCTGGTGCTCCAAAGAATTAATCCCTGTCTCAGTATTTTTATCTGTATGAACTTTGCGAACCACTAAATGATAATTACTGTGGGCGGCAATTTGTGGGGAATGTGTAATTGATAAAACTTGGGAATCTTTTGAAAGTAATTTCAAACGTCGGCCCATTGCATCGGCAACGGCGCCTCCAAGACCTGTATCAATTTCATCAAAAATTAAAGTACGTTGATAGGGCTGGGATTGATTTAAAATAACTTTCAAGGCCAGCATAATTCTTGATAGTTCCCCCCCTGATGCAACAGATTGCAACGTACCTGGTTTCTGCCCCACATTTGTACTGACATAAAATTCTATTTGATCCACACCATTTGCTGTCCATTTTTCTTTTGGTAGTTCTTCAATTCTAGCTTCAAATTGAATCTTATCCAATTTCAGCGGCAGCAATTCTTCTTTCATTTTTTCTGTTAGATTTTTTCCTGCGATAATTCTTTCTTCGTGAACTTTTTTTGCTTCATCTAAAAACAAAGCTTGGGTTTCTGCCTCAATTTTCTTTAATTTTTCCAAATGACTTTCACCGCCATCCATATCATCCAGTTCTTGCTCTAAATCTGTCAGTTTTGTTGGAAGGTCCAGAGTATCGCAGTGGTGCCGACGTGACTGTTCCCTTAAACTAAAAATTCGTGATTCTATTTGTTCAAGGGTTAAGTCATCATCTACATGAAATTTATTTTTTTGATTTTGAAGTTCTGAAACTGCATCTTGCAAAGCTTGAATGGACTGATCCAAACTTATTTGAATATTTTTAATAGCATCAGAAGCTTCCGCAACTTTTGATAAAGTTTTATATGCCCCCATTAAAACAGATTCAACTTGTCCTGTATAAATTTCTTGATCCGCATGATCCAAAGCTTTTTTTATTTTTTCAAAATTCATTAAAAAATGACGTTTTGATAACAACCCTTCTTCTTCATTTTCTTGCGGATTAATCTCTTGTAATTTTTTAATACTTGTTTGCAAAAAAAGACGACGTTCTTCCCCTTGTTCTTTATCAAGGTTTGCCTGATTATATTTTTTTAAAGCTGACTTCCAATCATTATATAAATTTTTCAAAAAGTCTGTTTTAAGATTGGCAAATAAATCCAGCGCAACTTGGTGCTGTTTGGGTTCTAAAAGCCGGTCAAACTGACCATGAATATCCACCAAAAAACCTGTTAACTGACGAACAAGGTTAAGACTTACAGGCATATCATTTAAAAATATTTTACTGCGTCCATCTTGAAATAGTTTACGCCGCAGGATTAATTCATTTCCATCGATGGTAATATCGTGGTCTTTTAAAAAATCTTTAATTAAGGGAATTTCATCGATTGAAAAAACAGCCGTTACCGAAGCACTGTCTTCACTTAAACGAATTAAGTTTGGATTTGAACGGTCCCCAAGAACCAATCCCAGTGCATCTAAAAGTATTGATTTTCCAGCACCCGTTTCACCCGTTAGCACAGATAATCCCCTGCAAAAATCAATATGCAGGGAAGAAATGGTAACAATATTATGAATCGTTAGACTGTTTAGCATCCCACTGTTTTTTCAAATTTAGATCTAAGTCAGCTTTAGGAAGCATCCCCTTTGAATCAAGCAGTTTGTATGCACGCTTGTACCAAGCATTATCACTATAATTATGTCCTAAAACAATTGCTGTTGCCTGGGCTTCATAAACGATCCCCAGCATTAAATAAATTTCGACCAAACGATGTAATGCTTCGGGAACATGACTGGTTCCTTCATATTCCTTAACAACTTGTTGAAAGCGGTTCAAAGCAGCAATTAAAAGTTTTTGTGATAGATAAAAACGCCCTATTTCCATATTTTTTCCAGCCAAATGTTCATAAGCCAGATCCAATTTTAATTTGGCATCTTTTGAATATTTACTGTTTGGAAAACGTCGAATTAATTCTTCAAATGTTTGGCGTGCCAATTCTGTCATTTCTTGGTCACGGTCAACTGTGGAAATTTGAACATAATAAGACATGCCCTTTAAAAAGTATGCATACGGAATATCTTGGCTACCTGGGTAAATTTGTATGTACGTATCTAAAGATGTGACAGCATCTTCAAAAGATTGGGCTTTGTAATAAGCATAAGCTGACATTAACTGGGCTTGCTTTGCCCATCCTGAATAAGGGTGCTGGCGAATGACTTCTTCAAATGCGATGCCGGCCTTTTTATTTTTACCTTCTTCTAAAAGCTTTTCTGCTCTTTTATACAATTCTTCAACGGGCTTTTCTTCATACTTTTCTTTATCACTACTGCAACTGCATAGAAATAAAACAAATACAAAAAGACTTAAATTTTTCAACATTGTTAACCTTTTCTTTATGACTCCCTATGTTATAGCATATCAGTTAAATTTTAAAATAAAAAAAGCTGCCTTATCTTTAGGCAGCTTTTTAAAAACATAAGCTTGTAATAATTAAGCTTCGTCTGCAGGCTTGTTGGCAACCCATGCACCGTTTACAACGGAACCATCGCCAGAAGCCGGGGAATAAAGTGTATAGTTAGCTGTTGGGCACATACCTGCATTTGCAGAAACTGCGAACGTTACTCCCAAGACAAATACTAGTATTTTAAATTTATTCATGTTTTTCCTCCACCAAAATTTCGTTAATTATCTCCTAAGTATCAGTTTATTGTCAAGGGGATTGATCATGAAAACAGATCGGAGTACCATCAACGCAGTAAAAATGGAAAAAGGAGCGATCTTATGAGTTTTACATTACCAAAACTTCCTTATGATAAAACGGCATTAGAACCGCATATATCTAGGGATACCCTTAATTTTCACCATGAAAAACATCACCAAACATATGTCACAAAATTAAATGAATTAATCGAAGGCACAAATTTAGAAAAGCTTGAACTGGAAGACATTATTAAAGAAACGGCTGATAACAAAGATTTTACAGGCGTTTTTAACAATGCGGCCCAAGTTTGGAACCATACATTTTATTGGCATTGCATGTCTCCAGATGGGGGCGGTAAACCCAGTGGTTCAATTGATGAAGCAATTGACAAAGCCTTCGGTAGTTATGATGAATTCAAAGAAGCCTTTAAGCAAGCAGCACTAACCCAATTTGGAAGTGGGTGGGCCTGGCTTGTAACAGATGACAATGGCTTGCGTATCATGAAAACTGCCAATGCAGACACACCCGTTGCACACGGAGTTCGTCCCTTATTAACGTGTGACGTTTGGGAACATGCCTATTATCTTGACTATCAAAATCGCCGACCTGATTATGTGGATACATTTTTAAACCATTTGATTAATTGGGATTTTGTTAATAAGAATTTTACGTCTCCTTAACCTATGGAAAAAGGAATTGCACAGGTTGTTATCGTTGGGGGTGGTCCTGTCGGGGCCACCTTCGCTTGTGCACTTGCCTCTGCCAATATTAAGTCAGTCATAATTGACCAACTTAATATTAAAGATATCAAAAAACCCCCGCCTGATGGACGTGCCATCGCCGTCAATAGCGCCAGTCGCAGTTTATTTAAAACGCTTAACATTTGGGAAAATATTCCTGAAAACGAAATCCAGCCAATTCATACAATAAAAACATTAAACGGATATGAAAAAAAAGGGTTACTGTTTCAAGACCTTAAAGATACAGGACAAGGGCTTGGGTCAATTATCGAAATGCCCATTCTTAGATCAGCCATTTTAAAAAAAGTGGAAGAGTATATAAAAAAAGACTTAATTCACTGGGTTGGAAATACAAAAGTTGAAAGTATAAAATTTCAAGATCCGTATGCAACGGTTTCTACAGAATCAGGAAATTCTTATGTAACCCCCTGTGTTGTAGGGGCGGATGGGAAAAATTCCATTACACGTAAACTTGCGGGTATTAATGCCAAGACAAAATCCTATAAACAAAAAGCCATTGTTTGTGCATTCGAACATACAAATCCCCATAATAATATTGCGTATGAAATTTTCTTACCCAATGGCCCATTTGCAATTCTTCCCATGACCAAAAATCGATCCTCAATTGTATGGAGTTTAGACGAGGAAATTGCAGACACATTATTAAGTGGGACCGAGGCTGAATTAGATAAACAAATAATAACAATGATGTCTGACTATCTATCTGACTTAAAAAGGGTTGGAAAAATTTGGACGTACCCACTTAGTTTATCTTATGTTAACCAATATTCTGCAAATAGATGTGCCTTAATTGGTGATTCTGCGCATGCCATTCACCCACTTGCTGGGCAAGGGGTTAACTTAGGCTTAAAAGATGCGGCGATTTTGGCCGAAATTATCACAGATTCTGCAAGTTTAGGCATAGATTACGGGATGGCATCTTCCTTAAAGAAATATGATCAATGGCGAAAATTTGAAGTTCCAAGTTTATTGGTCATGACAGATTCCTTGAACCATCTTTTCTCAAACAATTCTAAAACGCTTAATTTTTTACGAAGTAAAGGTATTAAACTTGTTAATCGCCTTCCCATCTTAAAAAGGTCTTTAGAAAATCAAGCCAAGGGACTGGGTGGAAAACTTCCTAAATTAATTAAAGGAGAAAGCTTAAAATGAATCTGTCTAGTAAAAATATACGGTTTATCTTAGCAGTTCTTATTGTCCCCCTAATTATTTCAGTGATTTGGTTTCATGAAAGTAATAAAAAATTGATAATTGCACACAGCCTTTATGATTCAAGTTTACAAACAAATATATTACGAATTTTTACTGACAATGTGGAATTAACCACAAACAATGAAATTAATTTTGAAATATCCAAAACTGAAGAAATGTTATGGCCAGGTTCCCGATTAAGTGAACTTGCAGAAACAGGCAAAGTTGATATTTCGAACTTTCTTTTATCTGCTTTTTCCCCTGACCTTACCCCTTTTTCAGCAAACAGCCTTCCCTATATTGCCCAGGATTTTGATCAAGCAAAGGCTTTGTCAGAAATTAGCCAACCCTATCTTGAAAAAGTACTCAGTGAAAATAATTTAATGCTCTTGTTTTTCATACCTTGGCCACCACAAGGTTTATTTTTAAAAAAACCTTTAACAAATGATACAGATCTGAAAAAAATAAAAATTCGTGTATTCGATAAAATCGGACATGATTTTATTCAAAAAATAGGATTCACACCTGTGCTTACTGAAAACCATGAAATCAGTAAAGCTATAGATCAAGGGTCTGTTGATGGATCCCTTGGTTCAAAAACACATTTTTATGACTTTGGATATACCCGCACCCTTCCCTATTTTTATGATTTAAAATTGATGCTACCCAAGTATGTTGTTGTTATGAATAAGGAAATTTTTCAAAAGCTACCCGATGAAAAACAACAAGCAATTCTAGACAATGCAAATTTTACAGATTTGATTTCATGGAGACTTAGTGCTGCCGATGAATACAAAAAAACTATGATTTTGAAAAAAGATTACCAAAAACCACCCCAATGGTTTTTAGAAAAAGCACAAAAAGCCTCAATTGCAATTATTTCTGAATGGATGGCTGCTAACGCAGAAAACAAATCTTTGTTAAGGGATTATAAACGCTATTTACAAGAAAATAATATTAATGCTCCGAATATTTTGGAAAAAATATCCCTTAGGTAAAATTCTTAACTTGTTTAAGTATATAAAATTTCATATCATGATCTTTCAAATAAATATTTTAAGGGGGACACATGTCTAATAAAACTTTATCAACTTTAGTAATAATAAGTTTAGTACTTTCAATTTATTCAGTTGTTAATATCCATCAACCACATTTAAGTCTTGCAAGTGGTGTTATGGATCACATGGATGCTGAATCAGAGCGCATGGCGAAAATGACAGTGAATGGCATGCAAAAAATCCAAAAGCGTATCGAAGAAGAAGCAAAAATGACAATGAAGAAAGTGATGAAAGACGTTGCCCAAAAAGCTGAAGACGATTCATCAACACCATTTTCTGGTAACCCAAATGCCGATGTCAAAATGATTTACTTTTTTGACTACCGCTGTGGGTATTGCCGTAAAAACCATCCAACCCTTAAAAAACTTTTGGAAGAAGATAAAAATCTAAAAGTTATCTTCAAAGAATATCCCATTTTTGGAGATACTACTTTGGCACAAATTGCCCTTGCTGCCCATAATCAAGGTAAATACGAAGCCTTCCACAGCAAACTTATGGAACAAAGTGGTCAAATTGATGAATCAAAAGCTTTGTCTGTTGCGAAAGATTTGGGACTGAATTTGGATCAACTTAAAAAAGATATGAACAGTGACGGTGTTAAAGATGCAATCACAGACAATATCAAGTTGGCGCAATCCATGCAGATAAGTGGGACACCTACTTCAATTGTTGGAGACTCTATTATTCTTCCTGGCGCTTTATCCTTTGATGAATTCAAGGAAGCTGTCGACTCTGCTCGGTCAGGTGACGATACATCTGAAGATGAGTCTGAAACTGAATAGTTTTTATTAACTATCTTATGACTAAAGGGGAAGATGTTTCTTCCCCTTTTTTTATCTTTTATAAAGTCATCCCAAACCTAGTCTGGTTTTCAGTATAATTTATACGTAAAATTGTTCTTTTATAACCCTTTTTTCAAGGTTATGTTCAGGGTCAAACAATAAAGGCAGTTCTATTTCACTTGATTCTTGTATTTGAACTTTTTTAAGGTCACTAAATTCCAGATAATCCGATACAGCCGCTGCTGGACGACGTTCTGCCTCAATAACTTCAATTTCAACTTTTGCATTATGGTGTAATAAAGCCCCTTTCCAACGCCTAGGCCTAAAAGCACAAATTGGGGTTAATGCCATTATATTACTGCCGATTGGAATAATTGGCCCATTTGCTGAAAGATTATAGGCTGTACTGCCCGCAGGGGTTGCGACCAAAACCCCATCACAAACAAGTTCAGGTAAATGTTCTTGATCATCAACCTTTATTTTCAAATGCGCCGCTTGTGAACTTTGTCTGTATATGGATACTTCATTAATGGCATAAGATGTTTGCATTTTCCCATGAATGTTTTCAGCGTTCATTTCCAGGGGTTTTAAAATAACTTTTTCTGCTTTTTCAATTCTTTTTTCTAAATCATCAAGATTAAATTCATTCAACAAAAAACCCACTTTTCCACAGTTCATTCCAAACATCGGAATTGGACGATTAATTCTTTCATGCAAAGTACGCAACATAAAACCGTCACCGCCCAGAACAACCAAAACATCTGCATCTGAAGGGGAAACCATCTTAAATTTATCTTTTATTTTTCTCAAAGCCTCTTGCGAAACAGGCTTATTACTTGCAACAACACTTAACTTCATATATTTACCTATTATTTTTTATATATTAGCAGAAATTTGATCTTGTACAAATTGAATACCTGAACTAAACCTTTTAATTTTTATTACAGCTTTGCTTGATAACTGTCTTATGATATCCACAGAAAAATAGTTAATCTATATGCAAATCACCCTTTGCCAAACTCGGCTGTTTAAGATATAAATATATAAGGCATAATTTATAAAAAAGGTACACAATGCTTTCAAAGCTATTTAATTTATTTTCTTCAGATATGGCGATTGATTTAGGAACTGCCAACACATTGGTTTATGTAAAAGGCAAAGGCGTCATTCTTGATGAGCCATCTGTTGTTGCAATTGCAACTGGAAGTGGTAAACGCCAAGTATTGGCCGTTGGTGAAGAAGCAAAAATGATGGTCGGCAGAACACCTGGAAACATTCAAGCCATTCGCCCTTTAAGGGATGGTGTGATTGCAGACTTTGATATTGCGGAAGAAATGATCAAGCATTTCATTCGTAAAATTCATAATCGTCATACTTTTGCCAGACCCCAAATTATTATTTGTGTTCCTTCTGGATCAACAGCTGTTGAAAGACGCGCCATTCAAGAATCTGCAGAAAGTGCTGGGGCACGTCGTGTATTCCTTATCGAAGAAAGTATGGCTGCTGCAATTGGGGCAGGTTTGCCGGTAACTGAACCTACTGGCTCAATGGTAGTTGATATTGGTGGGGGAACTACCGAAGTTGCCATTATCTCCTTGGGTGGAATTGTTTATGCACGCTCTGTACGTGTTGGTGGTGACAAGATGGATGATGCAATCATTTCTTATGTCCGCCGTAAACACAATCTTTTGATTGGTGAGGCAAGTGCTGAACGCATTAAAAAAGAAATTGGTTCTGCTTCTATGAAAGCCCAAGACGAAAAAGAAATGAAAGTCAAAGGCCGTGACCTTATTAATGGAATCCCTAAAGAGGTTACCATTAAAACAAAAGATGTGGCTGAAAGTTTATCTGAACCGGTGGCCACAATTGTTGAAGCAATTAAAACAGCTTTGGAAAATACACCCCCTGAATTATCTTCTGATATTGTTGATAAAGGCATTATGCTGACAGGTGGTGGGGCCTTGTTAAAAGACCTGGACCAAGTCCTTAGAAATGAAACCAACCTTCCTGTTTCCATTGCTGAAGACCCACTATCTTGTGTTGTTCTTGGAACTGGGTACACATTGGAACACATGTCTACCTTAAAGGACGTTCTTATCAGTCAATATTAAACCGGAGGATATAAGTGTTTGGACGCTCCCCTAAACTAGGGCTTGGATTATACGGAAGAAGACCTTGGTTGAAGAGAGCCCGTGCCACATTTCATTTGTACAAAAAACTTTTTCTTGTTTTTATCTTTATCCTTATTTCCATTTTCACCTTAGGCCTAAGTTATGCAAACATTCCTTTTGCCACAAAAGTGAGGGTATTTTTGACAGACATGACAACGCCTATTATGTCTGTTGCGTCCATTCCTTATGACATAACTATTTCGACAAAAAATAAAATTTATAAGTGGGTGAATACTTATTATATTCTAGATAAGTTAGAAGAAGAAAACACAAGTTTAAAAAGACAACTTAATAGACTAAAAAGTCTTGAGGAAGAAAACAAAAAACTTCGCCAACTAACACATATGGTGCCAGATCGTTTCCGCACTTATATCACTGCGCGCATTGTGGCTTATCCAGGCAGGCCTTTTGTGAAAAGCATTCTGCTAAATGCTGGTTCAAAAGATGGGGTTGAATCTCAACAACCTGTTGTTACTGATAATGGCCTTGTTGGCAGAACAATTGATGTAGGAATGCATTCAAGTCGTATTTTATTGATTACAGATCTTAACTCGCGGGTGCCTGTTATTATTGAAGGTTTAAATGAACATGCCATTCTTGCAGGGGACAATACAGATTATCCAAAACTGAAATACGTTAAGCAAATTTCAAAAGTTAAAATTGGAGATATCATCAGAACCTCTGGCAGAGGGGGTGTTTTTTCTTCTTCCATTCCTGTAGGCATTATCAGTAAAATAGAAAATGATGTTATCAAGGTTCAGCCTTACGTTGATCTAGAATCTTTGACCCATGTAACACTTGTTACCCCCCTGGTTGATCACAGGCTTATAAAAGCGGAGTAAGCATCATGCTTTATGATTTAATACTTCGATATAAATTGTTTTTTAAAAGTATCTTTCCGCTTTTTTCTATTTTCTTAGCTGTGATTCTTGATCGGTTTCATGTGTTTCGCGCCCTTCCTTTAGAACCGAACATAACCTTTCCTATTATTTATTACTGGACAATTCACCGGGCAGAATCTTTGCCAGTTATTGGTATCTTTCTTGCTGGCCTTTTAGATGATGCTTTGGGGGGCGCTTACCTTGGCCAAAATACTTTGGAATTTTTATTCTTGTTTGGGGCTGTTTTGGGACAAAGACAATATTTAATTAACTCTTCTTTCTTTATGGGATGGCTGATTTTATTTTTCTTATCTTTAGGGTTAATGGTTATTGAATGGGGCATTGCAAGTTTAGTGGCCCAAGAATGGATGGATGCAACTTCGCTATTTTTACAAAATACTTTAAGTGTTATTTTGTATCCATGGCTAACCTATCTATTAAATAAAGTTAAAGATTAAGGACAATTAACCTGTGCAACATACAAACAAAAATGATTTTTTAAAAAGAATTGCAATCATTGCGTTGCTTCAGTTTGTTTTGATTTTTATCATTGTTGTACGTTTGTACGTTTTACAAGTTTTGCATTCAGAACAATATAAAACCTTATCTGATGACAACAGAATTCGCGTGCGACTTACACTTCCAAATCGTGGTCATATCTATGATCGAAATGGAAAACCACTAGCCACAAATACGATAAGTTATCGTGCCATTCTTATTCCTGAAGATTCTCCGGATCCTAAAAAAACTTTGCAGGAAGTTTCCAAACTATTAAATTTATCACCTGAAGAAATTGATAAAATTTTAAAACAGTTAAAGCAAAAACCTAGGTTTCTTCCAACAGTTGTAAAAAATGAATTAACCTGGGATCAAGTTTCTGCAATTGAAATCAATATGCTTGAAATCCCTGGATTAACTGTAGAAGAAGGCCGTGGGCGCAATTACTCTTTGGGGCGTTATACATCCCATGTACTTGGCTATATTTCAGCCCCATCAGATGAAGATGTTAAAGAAGATAAATCTTTGATGTTGCCTGGGGCAAAAGTTGGAAAAAATGGCGTGGAAAAATTTTACGAAAATACTTTAAAAGGAAAAGCGGGTCAAAAAGAAGTTGAAGTCAATGCCCATGGACGCATCATCCGTGAATTAAATTACACCCCGTCTATACCTGGACAAGACTTGCAATTAACCATTCAAAAAGAGTTACAAGAATATACAGCCAAACTTTTGGAACCTTATAACAGCGTTGGTGTTGTTGTCATAGATATTCATTCAGGGGAAGTTCTTTCTTTGGTTTCCGTCCCAGGGTATAACCCTGAATTATTTTTTAATGGTATTGATCACAAAACTTGGAATGCCTTAATGGAAAATAAGTATACCCCAATGACAAATAAAGTTATTGCCGGACAATACAGCCCAGCATCAACCATGAAGGGTATCGTTGCATTAGCTGCCCTTGAATCTAATGTATCACCACAAGAAAGTTTTTATTGCCCTGGATTTATGATGATGGGCCGTCATAAGTTCCACTGCTGGAAAAAAGGGGGGCATGGTAATATGAATATGAAAAATGCCCTTATGAAATCATGCGATGTCTATTTTTATCAAATTGCAAAGAAAATAGACGAAGGCCCAATTATTGCAATGGCAAGAAAATTTGGTGTCGGGTCAAAGACAGGAATTGATGTTCCGTATGAACAAGATGGATTTATTGCAAGTCCAGAATGGAAAAAACGGGTAAGAAAACTTCCGTGGTATCCAGGAGATACAATTTTGACTTCCATTGGGCAAGGGTATGTTTTAATGACACCTATTCAGCTGGCCGTTATGATGGGTCAAACTGTGAATGGGGGATACAAAATAACGCCGCATGTTGTTAAAAAGGAAACGACTGCGGAACAGGAATTTTTAAATGTATCAAAAGACCATCTTAAATTTATTCAAAATGCCCTAGCAGATGTTGTTAATAGTCCTGGCGGAACTGCTTATCGTTCCCGTATTCGTGAAAAGAAATGGCGCATGGGGGGGAAAACAGGAACAGCCCAAGTACGTCGTATTACAATGTCTGAACGTGAAACGGGTGTCAGAAAAGGGGATCAATTACCCTGGGAACTGCGCAACCATTCCTTGTTTATTGGGTTTGCCCCTATTGATAAACCACGTTATGCAATTGCAATTGTAGGTGCACACGAAGGCTTCGGAAGCTCCTTTGCGGCCCCTATGGGGAAAAATATTTTGGAAAAGACACAAGAACTTATGGAAAAAGAAGATCCAAAACAACCTGAAAAAGTAAAGGTTCAAGATCATGTATAGTGAAAATATTAAGATTATTGAGAAATTAAAAAATTTAAATTATTTCCTAATTATGATGATTTTTGGCCTAAGCCTTCTTGGTTTTTCCCTTCTTTATTCTGCTGGTGGGGGGTCTTTTCTTCCTTGGGCACAACCACAAATTATAAGATTTTTTGTTGGCTTTACCTTGATGATTTTTGTAGCCGTGATTAACATCCGATTTATTCTAAATTATGCTTATGTTTTTTATGGGTTTTCTTTTGTTTTGCTGGTGGCTGTTGAAATTTTCGGAATGGTTGGTATGGGTGCCCAACGTTGGATTGACATCGGATTTATTCGCATCCAACCTTCTGAACTTATGAAAATTGGTCTGGTCCTGGCTTTAGCTTGCTATTACCATCGACTTGGCACTGAAGAGGTAAGAAGCTTTAAATATTTATTTGTTCCGCTTATTTTAATTTTTGCCCCTTCCATTCTTGTTTTAAAACAACCAGACCTTGGCACAACCCTTTTATTAATTATGATTGGAATAAGTATTATTTTTGCAGCAGGAGCAAAAGCACGATATTTTGTGATTGCTGGCTTAACTTTTTTGGGATCCATTCCTTTTGCCTGGAACTTTTTACATGAATATCAAAAAAGTCGGGTGCTAACATTCCTTAGCCCTGAAAGCGATCCTTTGGGTGCGGGTTATCACATTATGCAATCTAAAATTGCCTTAGGGTCCGGAGGGTTAACTGGCAAAGGTTTTTTAAAAGGAACCCAAAGTCATTTAAACTTTTTACCTGAAAAGCAAACTGACTTTATCTTTACCATGTTTTGTGAAGAATTTGGATTAATCGGTGCCCTTGCCTTAATTACCGTTTACATGACATTAATATTTTATTGTTTAATCATTGCCATCCGTTGCCGTAACCGCTTTGGTCAGCTTTTGGTTTTTGGCATTACAATGACATTATTTATTTACGTTTTTATTAATATTGCCATGGTCATTGGTTTGGTCCCTGTGGTGGGGGTTCCACTGCCTTTGGTGTCTTATGGGGGAACATCCTTAATTACCCTTTTGCTTGGATTCGGTCTTTTGTTAAATGCCGATGTTCATCAAGAATTTAAATTGCCACGATACGATTGATTTTTATCGACATCGTGCTTAAGTTTTGGTAATAATCTGTTGAAACTTCTTTTTGAAGGGCACTTAGCTCAGTTGGTAGAGCAGCTGACTCTTAATCAGCGGGTCACAGGTTCGAATCCTGTAGTGCCCACCATTTAAAATGTTTGCAGGGCCCCTTTTCAAAAAAAGGCAATAAACATGGTACAAAACCCTCCTAATAAAATAGTTATTGGAACTCCAAGCGACCCAGAACTTTTGCAAGCTATTGGCAAGCTTGCTATTGCCCACGGAAATATGGAAATGGTTTTGATTTATTGTTTAAAAACTTTAGAAGGCTTAACAATAGAAAAAAATACTTCAAAGGTAATTGAAAGCCATATAAAAAAGTATAGGGATCATAGAGAAAGAGAATCTTCTGCAAGAAATCAAATCAAGAAGTTATGCAAGAGTGAAATATCTGAGAATAAACATAAAGGCATTAAAGTTAAAATTGATGAGCTTATGGAAAAATCCGAAAAATTAAGCGAAGAAAGAAATGACTATCTTCATTGCGTTTGGGGTAAACGGATTGGGTCAGATAAATGGGAAATAAGTCCTGATGAAGCCAATTGGTATTGGCCTACATAATAATGAAGCAGAAAAAATAGATAAAATTGCGATAGAAATTAATAATTTTACCAAAAATCTAAATACAGAAAGATTAGATAAACAGGGTATTTTTCAGTTAGCCGCTAAGGTACGGAAAAAAATCTAAATCAGACCAAGTTCGTATTCGATGGCATTGCACAGCATTTGCCCAAGCATAATATGCATTTCTTGGATACGGGCTGTTGTATTTGAGGGAACAATCAATAGTGGGCCTTTAATGTCTTTGATATCTCCGCCATCTTTACCACTTAAGGCACCGTACTGAATACCCATTTTATCGGCTTGTTCAAAACCCTTGATAACATTTGGGCTTTTGCCTGATGTGGTGATTCCAATAATAAAATCTTCGGGTTTTGCAATGGCTTCGATTTGTCTTGAAAATAAAAATTCAAAGCCAAAATCATTCCCAATTGCTGTTAGGGCAGACGTATCCGTACTTAAAGAAATGGCCGCAATAGCCGCACGGTCTTCTTTATAGCGTACTGTCAGTTCTGTTGCCAAATGCTGTGCATCTGAAGCAGACCCGCCATTCCCCATAAGAATAATTTTCCCGCCTTTTTTAAGGGCAGATACACAAGCGTTAACCAATGAATAAAAACTATCTTCGACAGCTTTTTCTGTTTTTATTAAAACGTCTTGGTGTTCTTGAAATTCTGACTTATAAAATTCTTTAAGATTCATTTTTTTCCTATTTTATTTTTAGTTGCTTTAAAATACTTAGGCCCAAGAGTTTTAATATCGCCAAATTCTTTAACCTTACCTTTTTCCAAGATAAGTATTTTGTTACACATTTCATAAACAAGCTCTTTGTTGTGGGAAACAAAAAGAAGAATACTGGAATTGGCCACAAGTTCCATCATTTTTTTTCTGGCTTTTTCAATAAATTTTTTATCTCCAGTCCCAAAAAACTCATCAATTAACAAAATGTCAGAGCTTAAAAAGCTGATGACAGAAAAGGCCAAACGAACGCGCATTCCAGAAGAATAGGTGCGAACAGGTATATTAACAAAATTTCCCAATTCTGAAAATTCTATGATTTTATTTAGACGATTTTCTATTTGTTTCTTGGTTGCACCAAGTATGTAAGACATACAAAATATATTTTGAATGCCTGTTAATTCATCATTCATCCCTAAGGTGATATCCAATAATGTAGAGATTTTTCCTTCCACCTTTATTTGGCCTGATGAAGGTTCATATATACCTGCAACTGTCCTTAGGAATGTTGATTTTCCGGCACCATTCCCGCCCACGATTGCAACTCGATCACCGTGGTTAAACTCTATAGAAATATCATTCAAGGCATGGATTGAAACATCTTTTCCAGTTTCAATCCTACCGCCCGTTGCAGCTTTAAGTAATTTCAAGCGAAAGTCATTCGCACTTACATCATAAAGTGGGTAATGGAGATTAATCTTATCTAGAATAATTTTTGACATTCAATTATATCCAATAAATAACTCTGTGCCTAAACCTGGAAAATAACATAAAAGCAAAAAGTGAAATTATAAAGGTTAAAGCAATGGCTAAAGATAATTCAATAACTCCTATTGGCTGGCCCAGTAAAGGCTTCCTAAGAAGATCAAGAAAAATGGCAAAGGGGTTTAAGTAAACTAAATAATATTTACTTCCAAACTGAGACGCGTCCCATAAAACTGGGGTAACTAGCATTCCAACTGACATTAAAGATTTTACTAAAGGTCCAAAGTCTCTGAATCTTGCGACAACAAAGCTTAAAATTAAACTTACACCTATTGCTGCCATCAAAGTAAGAATCAAAGCTGGAAGAAAAAATAAAGTGTAAAGGTTTGGCCAATTCCCCATAAAAATCATAACTGTGAAAAAACCAGCAAGGTTATGTAATAGTGTTAAAACTTGACCTGTGGCACTTTTAAGGAGAAACGTGAATTTTTCTATTGGAATATTAAATATTAATTTTTTTTCTGTCGTAAAAATCTCCGAGCCCTCTAGGACAAAAGAGGCAAGAAATTGCCAAATAATAAAGCCTGAAAAAAATCGAGGGAGGATAAGTTGAATTTCACTATGTTGAATTGTACTCCAGACCAAGGATATAGACCCAACAAAAATTAAATTGACCAGGACAATCCAGATAGGCCCTAACTTCGTACGCTGATACTTTGCTTTCATATCAAAAAGGGCGAAATTATACCAAACGCGCCATTTCTTAATAGAATTCGTAATGTCTTTTATTGCTAAGGTATAATTCATTTTATATAGAACTCTATAGTTGGCTCCCCGGGACGGGCTCGAACCGCCGACCCAATGATTAACAGTCATTTGCTCTACCGACTGAGCTACCGGGGACCATTTCCATCATTATGTAACAAATTATAAAACAAAAAGCTACATAAAAATACAACTTGGAGGCCGAGACCGGAATCGAACCGATGTACAAGGATTTGCAGTCCTCTGCATAACCACTCTGCCACTCGGCCATTTTAATTGCATTTCATAGTTAAATATCACATAATGAAGCTCTAAACCAGAGCTACATGATGACAAATAATTCAACTATGAAAAATTTTCAAGAGAAAAAGCAAAATATCTTAGCTATTTTAAATGGAGTTTTTATTGAAAACAATCATACAGCAAGTGTTTTAAAGCAAATCCCCCGTAATATTTTCATCCCAGAAGACAAAGAAAACTTATGCCTGGTTGAAGATACTTTTTTAATTGAAAAAGACAAAGCCTTGTTGTCACCAAGTATTATTGCAAAAATTTTAAATCATCTTCATACAAGTATGGATAAATCTGCCCTTATTATAGGGTGTGGCACAGGGTACCTGGCTTCTATATTAAGCAAATTATATTTAAATATATTTGCTGTAGAACCTAAAACATCCTTGAAAACACTGGCAAAAGAGAATTTTTTAAAGTTAGAGATTGATAACATTATCTTACTAGATTCCTTAAGTGCAAAAAGCATTGAACAACAGGCCCCCTATGATCTTATTTTCATAGAGGGGGGTGCAGAAAAAATCCCGACAAAGTTTTTTGAACAACTTGCAAACAATGGGCAACTTGTTTCATATGTACCGGTAAATGATAAGGTTGGTAGGGTAACTTGTTATCAAAAGAAAGATTCTTTTTGGGAGAAAAAAATAATATTAGAAACATGGCTACCAAATCTAGAAGAATTTAAAATCAAAAATACATTTAATTTTTAAGAGGATCTGATGGAAGATATTCAAATAACACCTAAAAAATTGCAGGCCATAATCAACAGCCCCCAACCCATTCCCATTATTGATATACGGGAAGATTGGGAAAGAGAAATTGCCTACATCCCCAATTCTAAACATATTGCCCTTAGCATCCTTCCAGATAATCTTGAAGAGCTGCCCAAAGATCAAAACTTTGCTGTTGTCTGTCACCACGGCATTCGCAGCTTAAAAACTGTCTTATGGCTTCGCCAACATGGATACGAGGCCTATAATTTGATAGGGGGCATTAATTCTTGGTCAGAAGAAATTGACCCCAGCGTCCCAAAGTATTAATGTAAGAAAAAATGGATAAATCATGAAATCAATAATATTTATATTTACGGCTGTTATATTCTCTTTTTCATCTGTTGCAGAAGAAAAGAAACAAAATACAGACAAGATTACCTTGAAAGAGGCAATGGAGAATGCTTACAAAACAAATCAATCACTTGGACAAGCTGAATATGAGCTTAAAATAAGCCATGAAAATTTATCTACAGCAAAGCGTGAATGGCTTCCTCAAGCCAGTGCTGCCCTATCTGGTTCCGTTGGTTTTAATGAAAAAGAAACAAAAAGCCAAAGACTTGTCCGTAATGACGGAAAACATCATTCCCAAAGAAACACAGGAACAGCCCAAGTCAAATTATCCCAAAATATTTTCAATGGTGGCGGAACACTTGCAAGCATCCAAAAAACAAAGAAAAATGTTGATGCCCGAACAGCAAAATATCAAGGCACAGAATCTAAGTTATTTTTAGACACTGTCAAAGTGTATTCTGAGTATGTAAAGAAAAAGGCTATTCACAACCTAACAAAAACAAACCAAATTGTTCTAGAAGAATCTTTGGCTGTGGTTCAAAGCCAATATGAACTTGGAGAGAAAACAGTTTCTGATGTGGCCTCAACACAAGCAGACCTAGAAGAAGCAAGAGCCAGAGTAACCCAGGGAACGGCAGAACTTGCCTCAAGCATTTCTACATTCGAAAGTATTGTTGGGTTTATACCAAATGACAATATTGAATCCCCTCAAAGCTATACTGATGTCCCTACATCATTAGAAGAGGCACAAGGAATTGCTTTGAAATATAACTATGACCTTTTAATTTCTGATGCTGTTTCTGAGGCAGCAAAAGCAGAGGCCAAAGAAGCCTTTAAAAGTTTCTTACCATCACTGGATCTTGAAGCCACAGGCTCCAGAACACTTGGGGGATATTGGGATAAAGAAATCTCTAATAAAGTATTTAGTAAAACAAGAACAAATGATGCGGAAATTAAGGCCACTTTATCAATCCCCCTAGACTTTAGAGGTACCATCCAATCAGGCATCCGTGGGAAAAAATATGCAGCGGCGCAGAAAAGAATGGAAGCCCTTTATAAAAGACGTGAAGTTAAAAATTCTGTTACATCAACTTGGGAAAAATATAAAGCAGCCTTTGCAAAAATTAAACAATACAAAGCGCAGGTGAAAGCAACAAAGATCGCGTTTGATAGTACCAACGAAGAATTTAATGTAGGCAGCAAAACAACTTTAGAAGTTTTAACAGCTGAAAATAAGTATTTCCAAGCCCAAATTAATTTGATCAATGCCCGCCAAGACTATGTTCAAAGTTCATATGAACTTGCACATGTAATTGGACTTTTAAACCCAACTACATTAAACTTAAATGTGGAAAAATTTAGCCCTGTTAAGCATAGAGAAACCCGACCAGTTTGGGGTTTGGGTATTGGTAAAGACAGGCGTGGGTACGATCTTGATACAAAAGATAATAGGTAAAAATATGTCAGATGATTTTCAACAACAAGATGCTTCGATGGAAGAAATTTTAGGGTCTATTCGAAAGATTTTATCTTCTGATGATGATGTTAAAAAAACATACCCAAAGCAATCTGATAATCCCAATGAACCCATAGAATTGTCTGAGGTTGCAGATCTAGATGAAGATTTTTCTGATGAAAATATTTATGAAGATACTGATAATCAGATAGGTTCCCGTAATAAATTTGATTCTGAAATTTTAGAGGAAACTCCAAAACAACCTTGGGAAAAAGATGTGTGCCAAACTTCACCTAGCCATCATGAAAGTATAACCCCGAATACCCGACTTGTTTCACAAGCTACATTGGCGGCATCTAATGCAGCCCTATCTGAATTGACAAAACATGTTAAAGAGGGTCCTTCAAATAAAGAAGCCCCCATTAACACCTCGGTTGAAGATTTATTAAAATCCATGCTGACCCCATTGCTAAAAGACTGGTTAGATAAAAACCTACCCACCGTTATTGAAAAAGTGGTCCGTGAAGAAGTCCGGGCTATTGTAAATAACGTCTCAAAGTAATACATTCTTACAAGAATAACTTTCTTTCCATAAGGAAAAAATATGATTAATAAGACATTTGATTTTAAATCAACTGAATCAAAATTTTATAGCGCTTGGGAAAAATCAGGCGCATTTAAATCAAAAAATGATGGGCAAAAAACACCCTTCACCCTTATGATGCCCCCTGCCAATGTGACAGGAAACCTTCACATGGGTCACGCCTTAACTTTTACACTGCAAGATATTTTGGTACGTTACCAACGTATGATTGGAAAAGATGTTTTATGGCAACCCGGTGTTGATCATGCGGGTATTGCAACCCAAATGGTTGTAGAGCGAAATCTGGCAGAAAAAGGGCTAAATCGTCGTGGTATGGGCCGTGAAAAATTCCTTGAAGAAACCTGGAAATGGAAAGAACATTCTGGCGGCAATATTATTAATCAGCTAAAACGCTTGGGGGCAAGTGCTGACTGGGATCGTGAACGGTTCACAATGGATGAAAAATTCAACAGTGCAGTTACAAAAGTATTTGTTGATTTGCATAAAGATGGCATTATTTATCGCGACAAGCGCCTTGTTAACTGGGACATAAAACTTCAAACAGCCATTTCAGATATCGAAGTTGAACAAAAAGAAATTAAATCTTCTTTTTGGCACTTACGCTATCCCATTGAAAATTCAGATGACTACATTGTTATTGCAACAACACGGCCTGAAACTTTTTTTGCAGATGTTGCGGTGGCTGTTAGTGATGAAGACGACCGTTATAAACACTTGGTTGGAAAGAATATAATTTTACCAATCACAAACCGTAAAATTCCAATTATCGTGGATGAGCATGCAGATCCTGAAAAAGGAAGTGGGGCTGTTAAAATAACACCGGCACATGACTTTAACGACTTTGAAGTTGGAAAACGTCATAACCTAAATTTAATATGTGTTGTCGACCAATTTGGTAAATTAAATGAAAATTCCCCAGCAGAGTATCAAGGTCTTACAATAGAAGAGGCCCGTAAAAAAGTTGTTGCCTGGTTTGAAGAAAATGAATTACTTGAAAAAACAGAAAAAATGAAACACATGGTTCCGCATGGGGATCGTTCTGGCGTTATTATTGACCCCTATCTTATGGATCAATGGTATGTGGATGCTGAAAAATTGGCAGGCCCTGCCATTGACGCTGTTGAAAAAGAAAATACAAAGTTTTTTCCAGATCGTTGGAAGAATTTTTATTATGAATGGATGCGAAATATTCAACCTTGGTGTATTTCCCGTCAACTTTGGTGGGGACATCAAGTTCCTGCATGGTATGGCCCTGATGGAAAGGCATTTGTTGAAGAAAACGAAGAAGATGCCCTGCAATCTGCCAAAGCACATTATGGCAAATCTGTAAAATTAAACAGAGATGAAGATGTTTTGGATACATGGTTTTCATCTGCCCTTTGGCCTTTTGTAACGTTGGACTGGCCTGAAGAAAACGCCTTACATGCCGAACGTTACCCAGGTGATGTGTTAATTACAGGATTTGATATTATCTTTTTTTGGGTTGCGCGCATGATGATGATGGGCCTTTATTTCAAAAAAGATGTTCCTTTTAAACATACTTATATTCACAGTCTTGTCCGTGATGAAAAAGGGCAAAAAATGTCAAAATCAAAGGGCAATGTTATGGACCCCTTAATTTTGATTGATAAATATGGGGCAGATTCTGTTCGATTTTGTCTGGCCTCGATGGCATCACCGGGACGTGATATTCGCCTTTCCGAAAAAGTAGTGGAACAGGCCCGTAATTTTGGAACAAAAATTTGGAATGCCACCAGATATTTACAAATGAATGGGGCAACCTATGATCCTGATTTTGATCCGCAACATTGTAAACTTCAAGTAAACAAATGGATTATTTCAGAATTACAAAATGCCATTGAAAAAATTAACGCCTCATTTATTGATTATAAATATAATGATGGTGCCATGACATTATATCATTTTGCATGGGATATTTTTTGTGATTGGTACATTGAATTTACAAAACCAATTTTGCAAGGCAGCGATGATAAGGCCAAAACAGAAACGCAAAAAACATTGGCTTGGGTACTATCAAAAATATATCATTTGATGCATCCCTACATGCCCTTTATCAGTGAAGAATTATGGAGTTCACTTGGTGGAAAAGATCTTTTAATTTCAGCAGATTGGCCCAGTATTGATATCAACGTTAGTGAAGAAACCTGTGAACCAATTAACTGGATGATTGATGCCATAACAAAAATACGTGGCTTAAAGTCTGAAATGCAAATCCCAGCCAGTACAAAATTATCCATAGATCTTTATGGTTTGGGTAAAGGCTTAAGTGATTTCGTTTCCCAAAACGAAAACCTATTTAAAACTTTGGCCCGACTGGAATCTGTTGTGATAAGGGATGGGGCACCCAAAGTTGAAAAGGCTGCCCAATTGATGATTGAAAAAGCAACCATCGTTATTCCTTTAGAGGGGTTAATTGATATTGACGCTGAAAAATCCCGCTTGGAAAAAGAAATTCAAAGATTGGAAAAAGAATTGATCTCTTTGGATAAACGTTTAAGCAACCCGCAGTTTAAAGAAAAAGCACCGGCTGAAATTATTGATGAATTAACGGAACGCCGAACAACTTTTACCAATGAATTGGAAAACAACAAAGCCGCTTTGAATCAGTTAAATTAAGTAAGTCGTTTTTCGATTTTCCACAAGGCAAAGAAACTTAATAAACCTATTAAGATGCTTGATAAAATCAAAATGCGTATTTCTGTTATGGTTCCCATAAAAAAGTATATTAAAGATAGAGTCATATAAAATCGGTTCAAAAGACCTTTCACAAAAATAACGCCTAGCAAGAGAATACAAATATAGTTCGTCAAGTTTAAAGAAATTTCAGAAAATGGATAAGTTAAAATTGGATGAAAAAATTCTGTAATTTTGAAAATATTAAATTGGTAAGTATATAATCCAATAGGAATAAATGCCCCAAACCAAAACAGGCCCAAAGCCCAATATTTTTTTAACCTTACTTTTTGATACATAAAATGTAGGGATACTAAACAAGAGAAAATCAAAAAGCCAATTTCAATAAAACTTAGATAAAAAGTTAAAGCCCCAAAAAAAACATAATCAATTTTTTTATTTTCATATTTATAAACTGAAAAAATATATTTATGCAGGCACCATAAAACAATGCCCAGACAAAGGGTTGATATTATTGAAAGGTCTGTGACTTTTGCTTGATCCAATATAATTGGTAAAAGAAAAAGAATATATTTTCCATTCGATTTAAAAAAATCAGTTATGTATCGCAATTTTTTCATACCCTATCCCTATATAAAACTTTTTATTTTCTTTTTGATTTTGGGAATAAACGCCACTTCTGTAAAACGCCGATTCATAAATGTTACCACATCTTCTTTTGTTTTATCTTTCGTCAAAAGGTAAACCATGGTTGGAATATATACATACAATAATAATAACCGTTTTGAATAATAATTATAATCTGTTGATTGATCCCCTGCCAAATACCAAAATCGGTTTACTGTTTTAAAAGCCAACTTCATTGATAAAAATGGATGCGGTGGGGTTAATAGGTATTGGAAAATTTTCTTAAAAGCCCCTTTATGTTCAAGCTTAAAGTCAATTTTATGTTCTATTGCTGTCTTTAAAGTTGCTGTAATACCCAAGCCTTTTTCCAGTTTTTTGACAACTTGCCGGTCTAATTCATCATTTAAAGTAATTATAATTTCATCAAGACCACCAGGAAAAGCCAGTTTAATATGCCCTACATCCATTTTTTTGTTTTGGCAGAAAGCAGAAAATGTATCCCAACCCCATCCTTGTTCTGCAATATGGGGCCAAATATTTTTCATTAAACTTGTAATAATTTTTTGTTTATCCATATCCATAACTATAACGAATATTGGCAGGAATGTCACACCATCTGCGGTTATGACTTGATTGATTTAAGAAAAACCATTATATCTATAGTACGTATTGGGGCATAAGGTCCCATAAACCTATATTAGAAAGGATGTGATGCAAAGTGCAAGTACATGTTCGTGATAACAATGTCGACCAGGCACTTCGTATCTTGAAAAAGAAAATGCAACGTGAAGGAATCTTTCGCGAGATGAAATTACGTCGCCATTTCGAGAAGCCCTCTGAAAAGAAGGCACGCGAAAAGGCTGAAGCGCTTCGTCGTTCAAGAAAGCTTCAACGCAAAAAGAACGAAAAGTTAGGCTTTTAGTCCAAGAAAAAACCTCCCAAGCGGGAGGTTTTTTTGTAACGTTTTGATACAATTGTTGATTAAGTAAATCCTGGTAAATCCCGCCCAAATCCTCTATTTTAAGAATATGAATACAAATAATTTTATCGCAATTGTTTTAGGTGCTGGAAACGGCACTCGGATGAAATCTTCAAAACCAAAGGTCATGCATGAAATTGCAAATTTACCGATGGTTCAGCATATCCAATATCTTTTAGAAGAAATTGATTGTCCTAAAAAAATATTTGTATCCTCCCCCGATATGCAGGATACCCGTGATCATTTAACAGCTTTTAATCATGCTGTGCAGGATCAAGCCTTAGGGACGGGCCACGCTGTTTTGTCAGCAGCTGATCATATGGATGGAAAAACAGATATTTTGGTTCTGTATGGTGACACGCCTTTGATCACAAAAGAAACTATTGAAAGCATGATTGCTGCGCGGAAAAGTTATGACCTGGTTGTTTTGGGCATGCACCCAGAAGACCCTGCACAGTATGGTCGATTGATCGTGGATAAAGGCAATTTAAAACGTATTGTCGAATATAAAGAAGCAACAGAGGCAGAAAGAGAAATCACCTTTTGCAATTCCGGTATTGTTTTAATTAACGGCAAGCATGCTTTGGAAATGCTTCGGAAAATAGATAATAAGAATGCAAAGGGCGAATACTATTTGACAGATATTATTGAAATTGCCAATCAAAAAGGCTTAAAAGCCACTGCTGTTGTTGGCGATGAACAAGAATTAATTGGGGTTAACTCTTGCATAGAACTGGCGGAAGCAGAATATATTTTTCAAACACGCCAACGTCATAAATTTTTAGATAAGGGTGTTACTTTACGCGACCCTGAAACAACTTATTTTTCTTATGATACAAAAATTGATGGGGGCTGTATTATTGAACCCAATGTTTTTTTTGGGCCACAGGTCATCCTTGAAAAAGATATTACAATAAAAGCAAATTCATACCTAGAAGGGTGTCATATAAAACCCAATGTTTCCATCGGTCCTTTTGCACGTATTCGCCCAGGGGCTGAAATTTCAGAAAATGCAAAAATTGGGAATTTTGTTGAAATTAAAAAATCAAAAATTGGAAAAGGCAGCAAAGTATCCCACCTATCTTATATTGGGGACAGCCTTCTTGGGGAAAATGTAAACATCGGCGCCGGTACCATTACCTGTAATTATGATGGATATAATAAGTATAAAACTGTCTTAGAAGACGGTGTTTTCATTGGATCAAATTCATCCCTTGTTGCCCCACTAACTGTTGGAAAAAATGCAATAGTTGGGGCAGGCAGTTCCATTACAAAAAACATTAATGAAGATGAAATTGGGATTACCCGATCAGAACAAAAAAATATCAAAGGCGGCGCCCGCCGTTTTAGGAAAACTAAAGAAAGAAAATAATTATGTGTGGAATTGTTGGTATAATTGGAAAGCCTGGGATATCAAATCTTTTGGTTGATTGCTTAAAACGTTTGGAATATCGCGGTTATGATTCTGCTGGTATTGCTGTTATTCAAAATAAAAAAATTAACTGCATTAAAAGTGAAGGCAAAATTCATAATCTAGCCACAAAAGCAGCCAAAGCTAGCCTAAAGTCTGATATCGGAATTGGCCACACACGCTGGGCAACCCACGGGGTTCCAAATGAAAAAAATGCCCACCCACATTGTACAGATAATGTGGCTGTTGTTCATAATGGGATTATTGAAAATTTTGAAACCCTTCGTAAAGCTTTGGAAAAACAAGGCCACACCTTTTCCAGTGATACAGATACAGAAGTTATTACACATTTATTGGATTCCTTTATAAAAGAAGGAAAAAAACCACAAGATGCCATGCAGATGACATTGGAAAAACTTGAAGGGGCTTTTGCCATCGCTGCCATTTTTAAAGGTGAAGAAGATTTAATTATTTGTGCCCGATATGGAAGTCCGCTTGCCATTGGTATTGGTGATGGGGCGATGTTCTTAGGGTCTGATGCCATGGCGATGGCCCCCCTTACCCAAAAAATTTGTTATTTAGAAGAAGGTGACTGGGCCATTCTTCATAAAAACACCTATCAAATTTATGACCATAAAAATAAGGAAGTTAATCGTACAATCAAAAACTCTACTCTAACAAATGCGATGATTGGCAAAGATGGACATAAACATTTCATGATGAAAGAAATTCATGAACAACCTCATATTATTGGGGAATTAATTCGCTTGTATATGAATTCTGACAAATCAGATTTTAAAACCTATGCAAAAGAACTGGATTTAAAAAATATTGAATCTATAAATATTATTGCCTGTGGCACCTCTTTTTACGCTGGGCTTGTTGCAAAGCATTGGATTGAATCAAAAATTGGTATTCCGGTAAATGTTGATATTGCATCAGAGTTCAGATATCGATGCCCACCTATTACGAAAAATTCTTTATCAATTTTTATATCCCAATCTGGGGAAACAGCCGACACATTGGCCGCCTTAAAATATGTTAAATCCAAAAAAGGACGTTGTGTTGCTTTGGTAAATGTGCCTGAAAGCAGCATTGCCCGTGAGTCAGATGCCATTCTTAAAATAAACGCAGGACCTGAAATCGGGGTGGCATCCACCAAAGCATTTACGGCACAGTTATCTGTTATGGCCTGTTTGACTTTGGCTATGGGAAAAGAAAAAGGCACGATTTCGCCCAAAGAATTTTCTGAACTTTCCCATGCTTTGGAATCAATCCCAAGTGCCTTATTGAAAGTTTTCAATCAAGAGGATCAAATCGTTAAAGCGGCCCATTATTTGATGAAAGCCCAAAGTATCTTGTACCTTGGTCGGGGATTAAATTTCCCAATCGCAATGGAAGGGGCACTGAAATTAAAAGAACTTTCCTACATCCATGCCGAAGGATATGCTGCTGGTGAAATGAAACATGGGCCCATTGCCTTAATTGATGAAAATGTACCTGTGGTTGTTTTGGCCCCAAATGACATTCTTTTTGGAAAAACCATTTCGAATGTTGAAGAAGTCATTGCCCGCGAAGGCCAAGTTATTTTTCTAAGTGATGCTGAAGGGATGAAAAAATTTAATGGGAAGGCAAAGTTTACTGTTGAAATTCCAAAGGTAAATGATTTCTGTACGCCTTTATTATACAGTTTACCCATTCAGTTACTGGCTTATCACACTGCCAATTTAAAAGGAACGGATGTGGATCAACCCCGTAACTTGGCAAAATCTGTCACTGTGGAATAATGCAAACAAGTTTCGGTATTTATATTCACTGGCCTTTTTGCGTATCGAAATGTCCTTATTGTGATTTTAACAGCCACGTCCGGGAAAGCATTGATACAGATCTTTGGCAGAAATCATTACTGGCTGACCTGCATCATATACATAAACTTTCAAAGAATCGTATTGTCACCAGTGTCTTCTTTGGTGGGGGAACCCCTTCCCTGATGCCGCCCAAAATTGCCGAAGCTTTAATTAATGAAATCCATAAACTTTGGCAAGTTGACGCCAATGTGGAAATCACACTGGAGGCCAATCCCAATTCTGTTGAGGCCCAAAAACTTGCAGATTTTTCAAAGGCCGGAATTAATCGTGTTTCTATTGGGGTTCAATCTTTGCGTCAAAAAGATTTGGAATTCCTGGGTCGCAAACATTCGGTTGAAGAGGCTTATAAAGCCATAGATATTGCAGACAAAGAATTTAAGCGTTTTAGTTTTGATTTGATTTATACACGCCCCAATCAAACTTTAAAGGGTTGGGAGGATGAGTTAAAAGAGGCCCTGTCCATCGGTACCAGCCATTTATCCCTGTATCAACTGACCATAGAACAAGGCACACCCTTTAATTTGGCGTATCACAGAGGAGATTTTTCTTTACCAGATGATGACAAAAGTGCTGACTTTTATGAATTGACGAATGATATTATGCAAAGTCATGGGTTGCCTGCTTATGAAATTTCCAATTATGCCAAGCCTGGGCAAGAATGCCGGCATAATTTAACCTATTGGCATTATGATGATTATTTAGGTATCGGCCCCGGCGCCCACAGCCGCATCACACTTGAATCCAATAAATACGCGATTCGTAGACATAGGTCCCCTGAACTTTGGTTACAGCATATCAGAGAAAATGATAAAATATTGGAAAACAAAGAATTAATTACCTCCCAAAGAAAGGCCGAAGAATTCTTTATGATGGGTCTGCGATTAACCAGCGGTATCAGTGCAGACCGTATTCATCATGAATTTGGCCGGCCTGTTTATGAAATTCTTAATGCAGATAAACTAAATGCCCTGCAACAAGAAGGTCTGATGGTTATGGATGATAAGGTAATTCGGCTGACCCCTGCGGGCTTAATTCGTTTAAATAAAATTCTACAATTTCTGTTCTACCAATAAAGTCAATAAAATCAATTATTTATGAATTATAAGCACTTATTGTATAATAACTAATCCATATTTTTATTTTCAAGCACTTATTTTCCCTTTATTATTAGTTGAAATATAAAAATAATATAAACTAACAGGGTTAATATAATGAAAGCTTTTTTACGTTCTTCCTTTCTATTCTTATCAATTTTTCTTTTATTATCAAATTTATCTAATGCTGCTACTGCCCCTGCATTAGAGCCATCTGGAGATCTTAGAGAAAGAGCTGCTGTAAGAGGGGGTGGAGTTAGGTCTAATCCTAGCGAAAGAGTTTTCCCACCTCGAAGAAGAGTTGGGAGAACAACGGTTTGTAGTGAGATGTATAAATGGAGTGCATGGGCTTATAATGGGACAGTTGCCCGCGTTGGCTTAACTGGGCCCATGGTAGTAACTTCTGAAGTTGAAGAGGCCGATGAAGGATCATCTTTATTACCTCAATTTAGAACTTCAGGGCAAAGATCAACCCCCGCAAGAAGAGCTTATATCGGCTGCTTAGGAAGAACCTATGGGTGTATGAATGATGCCCAGAGTAGCATTAACCAATTCCTAACACCTTCCCGTCGGGAATATCTTATGCATTTTGGTGTCAGAGCTGTTGTCTGGCTAGGCATAATAGGGGGTGTGAAGGCTTTATTCTTTTCTGGTACAGAGGAAGGAGTCCCAGTTCATATCACCCCTCTCTCTTCTCATGGACGTTTCTTGCAGGAAACAACCTCTTCTTCAAGTCTTACTTTTCTTGACGTTGGAACTGTTATGCTTGGAAACTTAGGACAAGACATGTGGCGATGGGCTGCCGGGATTCTTACACGCAGAGATGCTCCACGTGTCCTATGCGCACACGCTTCCCGATGGTGCGGAGCATGCGTCAGAGGGGCTGATAGAGACTACCGTGAGTTAACACACCCAAGATTACCCCATGAAATTTTTGAACAAACCATTCTAGCTTTGGGTGTTTTATCAAGCGTTGCAGAAACTTTAGCCCCAACCGCCTTAACTGAAGAGACTATAACTGAAGGACAAGAGTTAGCTTACTATTTTCATAGAGGTACTGGACCTGCGGAAGACCCTGCCGTTGAAGGAAGCGATCCAGCAGTTGCTGAAGTAGCAAGAATTCTTATTGTCCGAAAAATTGCAGATCCTGTACGCAATTTTGTTGAAGAATATGATAGGTATATGGGTGGACGAACCTTTTTGATTGGTCAAAGAAGATCAACCTTGGAAAGAATATTAGACCCTTTAATCCCTGCTGCCCACAGAGAAGCCAGAAATGTACTAAGAACCTTATTAAACCTTACAACAAACACATCCCCAAGTGTACTAGGTGTCCAAGTTGGGCGAACAGCGGATGAAGTAAGGGCAGGAACAAGGTATGTATCAAATAATAGGCGTTTTCTGCATCTTATGCTCTTACAACCTAGAATGATTAATCAAGGAGGCATTGTTGGAATGTTTTTGCTTCCACTTCAAACATTTACCCTCTATGACATGGCGCGGCCTGACCCTGAAGACCCTAGTGAGCTATTAAGAACAGGCCATATGTTCCCAATAGATTGGTACACAGAGCAGTGGAATACACATTTAGCAAATAGAGGTTTAGAACGGCCGGAGGGCCCTTCTGCTGATAGAGTTGGGTCTCTTACCTACACAAGGCAGAAAACTTTAAACCGTTTAGGGTCAGGTTTACGCGGTATACATGCCGCATCTAGATTTGGACGCAAAAGAGGCGGGGCATTTTCAACAGGGGGGGCTGGCCTTGAAGGTCACTCTCATCTTGCGGCAGCAGCAGCAGGAGCTCTAAAAAGAACAGGGGAAGATGAAGATGAAGATGAAAGTATTAAACATAGACCATACACAGAGGGGGAAGGAGACACACGCAGACGAGAACGTCGTGCATCTTTGGCCGAAGTCGCTGCAGCGGTTCAAGATGAGGTTAGAGGCGCTAGGGGCGCTAGAGGCGGAGGAAACCTTAAACGAACATGGTCTGGAGAGCTTCCAAGGGTGAAGTCTCCAGAATTTAGAAGATCCCAAACTGGCCCAAGAGAAGAGGCAACAAGATTAGAGAAGCCTAGACACCCGTTTGCCTCAACACGTGTGCTAAGAGTTGGTGGTGATGGAGATGCTGCTGCTGCACAACCAAGATCTAGATCCAGGGATCGCGCTCGCCCAACAAGAAGCCTTGAAAGATCTAGATCAGTTGGCCGTAGGGACTCTAGAAAATCTGCCAGATCTGAATCCAGAGGATCATCTAGGTCTGAATCCAGAGGTCGCGGTCGGCCACCAAGCAGATCTAGAAGCCCTTTGACAGCTGAAGAAATGGCTGCATTAAAACAAACACGCCCTGGTCCTGTTGCAGACATGTCATTATTGGCCGCCCTTCCACCGCGTTCTGCTGCAATGGCTGCGGCATCTGAAGCTACACCTCTGGGGTCACCGCCTAGCCCAGCACCAAGTGAAGAAGGTGGTCCATCATCCCCAAGTGCTATTCATGAAGTTTCTGGCATTGCCTCACACCTAAGTTCAAGTAGCAGAGACAGTGATGATGGTAAAGGTGAAGATGTGGCCCACCATGCAGGCGGTGACGAAGAAAAAGAAGAAGGCGGAGGGGGAACTGCTTAAATAGTTGCTTAGAAGCATCAGTTAGACCCCTTTGAAAGCCTTGAATTTACTTGATTCAGGGCTTTTTCTATTGCAGGTAGAATTTTCTTTATAATTATAGCTAATTTTTATAATTTGGGGTTTACACAACCAAATATCTGAATTATATATTAATCATCCTGTATAGGATCCCTGGTACGCTACCGCTCGATATTTCTCTCATCTCATCTCTTACCTACACGTACCAGGGTTTTTTCCCTTATTTACATAGAAAAAATAATAAGCAATAAACCCACGCTAGGTACAATCTTTATAACCCCAAAAAATCCTATTTAAACCTTAAACATTTACAGCCTTACCTTTTTCACTTACCGTTAAATAAACGAACTGTTGTTTGAATCGATTTTAAAATGCCACTTTCTTTTTTGTCCTAGGTTTTTGGGGGAATTTAGAAGTCAAACCCGCATTAATCTGGGGGGACAATGTCGAAAAATCACTCTACAACAAGTTCATAAATGAAAGTATGGAGGCCAAAATGATAAAAAAAATCTTATTTCTATTTATTCTATTACAGGGAAGCAGTCTTGATTCTTACGCTTTGGGGGGACCTAGCAATGCTGTTTTATGTGCTTATGATGTCTCTTTATGTCGGGACAATCAAACAATGAACTTTGATGAATGTTTAAGCAAAAGCACCGCTTGCAAAAAACTTAAAGGATGTACTTCGACTTGTAATCCCTTGAATTGCCGCCGAAAAAAGGCTGCGGCCCCTGCTGCTTGTCAAGCTTTGTCAGCCACGAAAGTCAAGGGCACACCTCTTTGCCCTGATAACAAAATGATGCAAGGATGCCTTAAAGCCATTGTCAATATGGAACAAGATCAGATAAAAAATTCGTATAAAGTTTTATATGAAATGGCAACCAAGCATTATAAAAACAAAAAAAGAAAAGGGCCTTTTAAAAACAAAGCACCTGATTTTTCAAAATTTATAACTGACCTTGCCATGATGAAATAACCTAAAAAGATTTATTTCAGATGTTATAGAAAATTGACTTATTTAACTTTGGTGCCTTGTATTTATTGTACCATACAAAAAACCCGCCTTGAGGCGGGTTTCTTTGTGTCTTTTCCCAGAGATGTTATCTGGAATAATATTCGATCACTAGGTTTGGTTCCATTTTTACAGGATATGGAACATCTTCTAGACCAGGCCCACGAACAAATGAACCTTGCATTTTTTTATGGTCAACTGTTAGGTATTCAGGAACTTCACGTTCTGCTGATGCAACAGCTTCCATTACAACTGGAATTTCACGGGATTTTTCGCGTACTTCAACCACATCCCCATCTTTCAATTGATAAGAAGAAATGTTAACACGACTTCCATTAACTTTAATGTGTCCGTGACTGATTAACTGACGTGCAGCAAATACAGTTGGAACAAATTTCAAACGATATACAACGGCGTCTAAACGGCGTTCCAAAAGTTCGATTAAGTTTTCACTTGTGTCCCCACGGCGGCGTTCTGCCTCTTTGAAAAGTCTTAAGAATTGCTTTTCACCAATATTACCATAGTACCCTTTAAGCATTTGCTTTGCATTAAGCTGTAATCCATAGTCAGATGTCTTACGACGTCTTTGACCATGCTGTCCAGCTGCATAAGGCCTATTGTTAATAGGGCTTTTGGGGCGACCCCAAAGGTTTACCCCCAAGCGACGATTGATTTTATATTTTGCGTTAAGTCTTTTACTCATTTGTCCTCAAAATAACTTAAATTTTTATAGTGACTTGCATTATGTGTTACCTGCAAAACAGGTGGTTGTCAATTCTTTTTCAAAAATCTTTGCAACGATCTATTAATATATAGTTGCTTCAGCCAAAATGACAACCCAAAAAATTATTTTTTCTTCTTACGTAAATAAGAACGTGTTAAGGCCGTTACAACCCCTCTTAGGGTCTGAACATCTTGATGTGTCAGGCCAATCCGTTCAAATATGTTTCTTAAGTTTCGAATCATCCTAGGCTTTTTATCTAAAGGCAGGAAAAATTTTGCTTCATCCAATTCTTCTTCTAGGTGATTATAAAACCCATATATCTCTTCTTTTTTTGCCAAAGGTTGTTGATATTTTCTTGGTTCAGCTTCGCTTGTAACACCTTTTTGGTACCATTCATACGCAACCAAAAGCACCGCTTGTGCCAGATTTAACGAACAATATTCTGGGTTCAATGGGATTTCCAAAATACTATTTGCCAGCCCAACATCTTCATTATCCAAACCAAAACGTTCGCGTCCGAATAAAATGCCTACCTTATTTTCTGAATGGGTTACCATATAATCTGCAGCCTCTTTTGGGGTTACAATTGGTTTTTCCATTCGACGACGGCGGGCTGTTGTCGCAAAAACATAATTCAGATCCGCTGTTGCTTCCTCGGTTGTATTAAAAACTTTAATGTCATGAACCCTGTGTTCAGCCCCTGCAGCAGCCTTTAATGTATGGTCATTGAGCCAACCTTCACGTGGGTCTACCAAACGCAGTTCCGGCAATGCGCAATTCCACACGGCACGGGTTACCATTCCAATATTTTCCCCCAACTGGGGTTTTACTAGGATAATGACAGGTTTATTCATCTAAATTTTCCTTACTACAAGCCCTGGACAAACGATCGTTAATAGCCACGCCTACTGATTCCATTGGAATTGGCGCAACAGCAATACCTTTATATTTACTTCCGTCATCTGCTGCATGCAGCATTTTAAATAAATTTGCTGCGGCTTCGGTTAAATCTTTTGAAGGGCTTAAATTATAATGGCATTCCCTGTTTCCAAACCCTATGTATGCTTCATCTTCTTTCGGGTTTTCTATATTCATTCTTAAGGGAAGCTGTGGTGAATAATGCTTTTTCAACTGACCTGGGGCTTTTATTTTTTCAAGTGATGAACTTATAGAAACTTGGGATTCCAGAACCTCTTCCAAATTTTCACGTGTGACGGCGCCCTGTCTTAAAATTGTTGGCTGATCTATTGATAAGTCAAGAATTGTTGATTCAAGGCCATAATAACAATCCCCTCCATCAATAACTGCCGCTATACGATTTTCAAAAAAGCTTTCCACATGCTGGGCTTGTGTTGAACTGATACGTCCGGATAAATTGGCACTGGGCGCAACCAAGGGTTCCCCCACTGCTGATAAAACCATCTGGGCAATGGGGTGAACAGGCACGCGCACAGCAACTGTATCAAGACCCGCAGTTGCAAGCATCGAAATCTTGGTATCTTTTCGTTTTTTTAATACCAATGTTAGGGGGCCAGGCATAAAATAATTAGCAATTTTTTCAATTAATGGGGAAATTTCTGCAATTTCTTTTACCCAATTAAAATTCAAACAATGAAAAATCAAAGGGTTTATTTTTGGACGATTTTTTAAGGTATATATTTTTGCAATGGCGTGGTCGTCAGATCCCAGCGCACCCAATCCATAAACAGTTTCTGTTGGGAATGCAACCACCTGACCTTCTTTTAAGAAGGTTGCTGCTTGCTTTATATTATTTTTTTCTGGGCTTAAAATCATGCCCCAAATATGAAGATTTTTTAAATAAAAATCAATAAAATAAACGTGGAATAACGTCCTTGATTGATATTCACTTAGCAACCGCACTTAAATAAAAATTTAAAAAACAATGGCTAAGTGAATATAAAAAACTATTTTTGTGGAGATAAACGCTGTATATCTGTTTCGCTGCAAAGGCCCATTTCAACTGGGTTTCTTGGGCGAATATTTTGCATATTCCAATGGCTACGGCCCCGAATTTTTTCAATGGTATTTTTTGTTGTCCCAATCAGCCTGATAATCTGGGCATCCGTTAGACCCCCATGATTACGCAAAAGCCAAGCAACGGCATCTGGTTTATCCTGACGCTTTGAAACAGGTGTGTAACGGGCCCCAACAACTTGACGCATTTTATCATGCCCGCTCGCCCCAATAAGGTTTAAGGGCTTAGTTTCATCTGCTTCACAAGCAGTAATTTCTTCGCGGTTAAGTTGACCACTTGCAACTGGATCCACCCCTAAAATAGTTGCATCTCCATCAGCCAGTGCTTGAATTTCCAAAGGATGAAGTTCACAAAAATTGGCAATTTGCTTAAACGTTAAAGTCGTATTTTCTAACAGCCATGCTGCTGTTGCTTTAGGCATAAGTGGTGCTGTCATGACTTTTCTCCTTAATTGTTGTTTGATTTATGAAATCAACTTATTGTAGGGACTGTTTAAGATTTGGTAAAGAGAATTAATCATCTCCAAAGCTAATACCCAAACCTTTTGCTGTTTTTACAAGACTGCCTTCCATATTAACAACCTGCTGCCCTTTCAAAGCTTCGGAAATACTAACATCAATAACTTTATCCTGGGAATCCCAAGCAACCATACGATCAAATTTTTCTTCAGCAATTAATTCAACAGCTTTTGTTCCAAGGGCTGAAGCAATAATACGGTCACGTGAAACAGGGCTTCCCCCTCTTTGGACATGCCCAAGTACAGTTACGCGTGTATCAATGCCCATTATACGATTAAGTTCTTGTCCAATATAATCACCAATACCTCCGTATCGTTCATCCCCGCTATAATACTTGACTGTTTTTGGTTTTTCACCTTTAGGAGTAGCCGCTTCGGATACAACCAGCAAAGCATAATTACGTCCTGATTTTTGTACTTCTTTAATTTTTTTAACAATACTATCGAAATCAAAGGGGGTTTCTGGAATTAAAATAATATCGGCCCCTCCAGCAATACCAGAATGCAAAGCAATGTGACCCGCATCACGCCCCATAACTTCAAGAATCATAACGCGATCATGGCTGGCAGCTGTTGGTTGAAGGTTATCCAGTGCCTCTGTTGCGACACTTATTGCCGTTGCAAAACCTATTGATTCAGTTTTTGGGACATCATTATCAATTGTTTTTGGAATACCAATAAAATTAATACCCCCTTTTTTGGCTAACTCGCTTGTGATTTTCAAGCCGCCGTCGCCCCCGATCGCAATTAAGGCGTCTAAATTAAGCTTTCGGTAATTTTCAAACATTTCTTCAGAGCGATCAATATGGGATCCATCATTCATGGAATAAGCCATAGGATTTCCTTTGGTGGTAGACCCCAAAATCGTCCCCCCCATGCGTAACATGGCATGACTAAACCCTTGAAAATTTAAATCTAAAGGAACTGTGTTTGGTTTATCCCCCAACAGCCCCATTGTTCCATTCTTTATACCGATTACTTCCCAGTTGTGCTTTAAAATGGCACTTTGAACAACTGCGCGAATGGCTACATTAAGCCCTGCACAGTCTCCACCACATGTCATAATTCCGATTCTTTTCATAAAAAACTCTTTTGCTCTTTCCTAAGCTATTCATAAAGATTATAATTGGAACAACTATAATTTAAAAGAGTTAATATGGATATTGAAACTTTAAAAAATAAAATTAAGGATTTAGAAAAATCAAAAAAGCAATTGGATGACAAAATGTCTGAGTGCTGTAATAAACCTATACCCAATTACATAGAAATTCAGCGATTAAAAACCCAAAAAAAAGATATGGAAAAGCAAATAAACTATATCCAAGAAAAATTAATTCCTGATATTCTTGCCTAATGAATAAGATTCAAACACACCTATTAACTGTAACTTTTTTTTCAATTCCCATTATCGCAACATTAAAAGGGAAAGGTACCTTTATTCTTGCCTTGGCGCTATTTTTAATTTTTGGGCTTAAGCATATAGGGCAGGCAAAAAATTTGTATGAAAAAATTAAAGGTTTTAAGTATCGTTCAATTTCTTTTTGGGCAATCCTTTTTTCTTTTTGGACCCTTGCTTCTTGCTTTTGGACGCCCCTTGAACTCAAATCTTTGGGGCATTTCCTAAAATATTCTGGGCTTATTCTAACAGCCTATATCACCTTCCAAGCCTTTAAAAAATTTGATAAAAATTCTGTTCAAAAATATTCAAAAATTTATATTACAGCCTTTCTTATGTTTTTATTTTATATGGCATTTGAGGTTTTGGGCCCGCATTGGGTTTCGACTTTTTATACAAAATCAGAAGGATTTAACAAAAGGCTATACATTAACGCCATTGTAATATTGGTGTTTTTATTTTGGCCAGCTGTTCTGTTTATAAAGGCAAAGTATCCCAAAAAATTTAAAAAAATTCATTTTGCAGGGGTTTTTATCTTTCTTATTTTCCTACTATCAAAGACTGAACCGAATGCTGCAATGCTTGCGTTTTTCCTTTCTTCTTTTGCATATTTATCTGCCCAATTTTCAAAAAATTGGATTCGGATTACAAAATATATGATTGTCATTTTATCCATATCCCTTCCTGTACTTTTTTCACAAACGCATTTTTTAAGTAAATATCATGATAAAATCCTTTATCTTGCCACAAGTTATCAACACCGTTTGCATATTTGGAATGGCATGGTAACGAAAAATGATACAATACAAAAAAAACTAATTGGGAATGGGTTTGATTATTCGACCACTATTAAGGGTGGAAAAGAAATATGCTTTAGACATTTAAAACCAAAGTTCAAATATCCCTTTTCTGTGCAATTTAAATTGGATCCCCCGTGTAAAGAGCCTTCAGCAATTTTCTCTTCCCATCCCCATAACGGTCTAATTCAGATCTATGTTGAACTTGGAATTATTGGTGTATTAATTTTTCTGACTTTGCTTTGGAAAATTTTTGGGTTTATAGAAAATCAAAAAGACAAAGTTTTAAGAAGCATTTATTTTGCGACTTTAATAAGCTATCTAACGATTTTCTTTATCAGTTTTGGTTTATGGCAAACATGGCTGGCAGGATTGATGATTTTAACCGTTCATTCATTGCTGGTTGCATCCAAATATTATAACCGAACCCCCTAAATTAGTTTTTAATTACAATAATCTTATCTTTAATTTTATGCCCGGACTTAATTTCCAAAGCTGTTTTTGGCAAATTCAATTCTTTTGCAAGCAACTTTAAAACCGCATCATTTGCTTTACCATTTTCTGGGGCAACCGTCACATAAACCCGAAATAACCTTTGATTTGTATTTGGGTTGATTTCAACCTTCACACGATTATGTGCGGCGTTTGCTGTAACCCTTACTTTTAAAGTATTTCCGATATCTTCTATTGATGTAAATAAATCCAATACCACCTTACAATTCCATTTCTGTTTTTGGGTTATTATTAAGTACTTGATTATCATCGCATATTTTGGGAATATAGCAAAAATAGTAACGATGGCACCAGGCATCAGTGACGACGCCTACAAATCGTAGGTTAGGAGTGCTATAACGACGTGCCAGTGTTAAGTATCTTTAGCTATAGCCCAAGAATATGGAGCCCCAATGCTTACATTAGATTTTGAAAAACAAATTCACGACTTAGAAACAAAGATCGAAGAACTTCGCCACATGGCCAGTGGAGAAGAAATGAACATTATTGAAGAAATTTCAACTTTGCAAAACAAGGTTGATAAACTTTTAAAACAAAAATACAGCAAATTATCTTCATGGGAAAAAGTTCAAGTCGCACGTCACCCAGAACGTCCCCATACCAAAGATTACATCAATGCCCTTATTGAAGACTTTATTGAATTGGCAGGCGATCGTAATTTTGCTGAGGATGCTGCGATCACTGGAGGCTTTGGGAAATTTAACGGCACCCCCGTTATGATTATTGGCCAAGAAAAAGGGGCGGACACAGAGTCCCGAATGAAACATAACTTTGGGATGCCAAAGCCAGAAGGATATCGCAAAGCCCAACGGTTGATGTTGCTGGCAGAAAAATATGACGTGCCAGTTCTTACACTTGTCGATACAGCTGGGGCTTACCCAGGCGTTGGCGCCGAAGAACGGGGGCAATCAGAAGCCATCGCCCGATCAATTGATGTATGCCTTGGGCTTAAAGTGCCAATTATTTCCGTTGTAATTGGTGAAGGCGGATCTGGTGGGGCCATTGCGATTGCCACAGCCAATTCTGTTTTAATGCTGGAACATTCCATTTATTCCGTTATTTCACCTGAAGGCTGTGCATCAATTTTATGGCGTAGTGCTGATCGCAAAAAAGATGCAGCCGAAGCCTTAAAACTAACAGCCCAAGATTTGCATAAACTGAAAGTAATTGACGATATTATTACGGAACCTTTGGGAGGGGCGCATCGCCAACACAAAGAAACATTTAAAAATGTTAAGGCTGTAATTCAAAAAGAATTAACAAATCTTAAAAAATTAAATGGTCAGGCCATCGTCACCCAACGCCGCAAAAAATTCCTTGATATGGGCCGCAATTTGTAGCTTCACCCTTTTAAAGGTTTCTATTGCAAGTCTTCCCAATAATTGTTTTAGTTAATATAAAACTATGGGGAATTAATGGCCATTATCATCAGCTTCGTCGCTTTTTTATTATTATTTTTGTTTGTTGGAACTTTGACTTATTTCAAGAATAAGCATACAACTGCTGATTATCTATTAGCCGGACGTAGTGTCAAACCATGGCTTGTTGCTTTATCTGCCATCGCCACAAATAACAGTGGTTATATGTTTATTGGCATGATTGGGTATACCTATACGATGGGATTATCTGCTATATGGTTAGTCATTGGGTGGCTTATAGGTGATTTTTCAGCCTCCCTTTTTATTCATAAACAACTTCGGATTCGCACCCAAAAAGAAAAGGCTTTTAGCTTCGCAGGCATTCTAAGCCGCTGGAACGATACCAATTATTATACCTTACGTATTATTGGCGGTATTGTCACGATTGTCTTTCTTGGAAGTTATGCCGCCGCCCAATTTAATGCTGGCAGCAAAGCTTTGCACGTTTTATTTGGATGGGATTATTCTGTCGGCGCCCTTATTGGGGCCGGCATGGTTCTGATTTACTGTTTTATCGGCGGCATACGTGCCTCTATTTGGACAGACGTCGCCCAATCCGTCGTCATGGTTGGATCGATGGCGTTATTATTCTTTACAGCCTTAAAAACCGTTGGAGGACTTGAAAATTTTGTCACTGCTTTAAATTCCGTTTCCCCTAATTATATGAAACTATTCCCCGATAATTCTGTTTTCACTGGAACGTGGGCGCCCATTCTTTTTATAACTGGGTGGTTATTTTCTGGATTTGGTGTCGTCGGGCAACCCCATATTATGATTCGATTTATGGCCATGGACAGCCCCGAACATATGACCGAAACCCGTATTTATTATTATAGTTGGTACACGATCTTTTGCCTTCTTACTTTAGGGGTGGGCCTGGCCTCCCGAGTTTTAATACCTGATACCCAAAATTTTGATGCGGAACTTTCCATGCCGACCCTTGCTATGAATTTATTACCGAACGTTCTGGTTGGATTGATCCTTGCCGGCATTTTTGCTGCGACAATGTCAACTGCTGATTCCCAAATATTAAGTTGCGCCGCTTCCCTAACCCGGGATTTCAGCCTTCATAAACCCCAAGTCAGTTACTGGAAAACAAAAATTGGTACTTTGGTTGTTACATCCATCGCCTTAATTATTGCTTTATACGGGGACGATAGTGTCTTTCGTGTCGTCATGATTTCCTGGGCAGCGCTTGCTTCAACATTTGCCCCACTGCTTACTGTTTATGCGTTGGGGGGCCGTCCTTCTGAGAAAATTGCGGTTTGGATGGCTCTTGCAGGTCTATCTGTTATGTTCGCATGGCGCTATTTTGGCTTTAACAGTTCTATGTATGAATTAGCGCCTGGAATGGTCACAGGCTTTTTGATTTATGGTCTGTCATTGATGATGAAACGATTAAAACATAGTTCGTAATAAATAATAAGCAGTCTTCTTATTCCTCACCATTTCAACAAAGCCTAATTTTTTCAAAAAAGAAATACAGCGTTCGTTTTTAATTAAGGGGTCTGCAAGGATTTGTGTGAACTTGGGCGGAATAATTTCTTTGATGTATTGGGTGATTGTCACACTAGAAATTCCTGTTCCTAAATATTTTCCATCCTCAATTAAAAAGTCAATGCCAGCCATTGTTGGATCAACATCAAATGGAAGATTATCTGGAAAATCACTTACGGCATAATATTGGATATAGCCAACCGGATTCTCATCTACTTCAATAACATGCGCCTTAACTTTTGAACTTGGATTTGTATAGGGCAGGTATTTTTATAATACTTACTTCTGTACTAGAGAACTATTGTAGACAGAGAAAATATTTATCACACATGCGAGTCTAGCTATTTCCTGACTGTTGCAATAGAACCTTTTGATCTCTTTGTCTAAAGGTTTGGAATGCAGCTGCACTGTCAGTAGCAGCAATTTTAGCAGCCAATGCGGTCGTTAATGCATCAATTTCCTCACGTCTTTCCTTACTAAGATCTGCAAGTACGCCTACAGAATCCGCATCACTAAAACTTGCATTAGATCCAGCGGCTGCATTTTCAGCCTCAATTTCCCTGCGTCTTTCTTCAATATCGCGGTTAGTTTTATCAGAAATTGAAGCAGTGTCACTTAGAGAAAATCGTTGCATCGGGCCTGTCCCAACCGCCATTGCTCCTGTAGAATCTGCGTCACTCTCTGCATCACTAAAACTTGCATTGAATCCAGCTACTGCAACGGCTGCATTTTCAGCCTCAATTTCCCTGCGTCTTTCTTCAATAGCGCGGTTAGTTTCAGCAACTGTTTTGGCGGTGGCTTTAGTAATTTCAGCATTGTCACTTAGAGAAAATCGTTGCATCGGGCCTGTCCCAACCGCCATTGCTCCTGTAGAATCTGCGTCACTCTCTGCATCACTAAAACTTGCATTGGATCCAGCTACTGCAACGGCTGCATTTTCAGCCTCAATTTCCCTGCGTCTTTTTTCAATATCGCGGTTAGTTTTATCAGAAATTGAAGCAGTGTCACTTAGAGAAAATCGTTGCATCGGGCCTGTCCCAACCGCCATTGCTCCTGTAGAATCTGCGTCACTCTCTGCACAAAAGGAAGTTTCTGTCATTCCATGCACTAATAAAACAATTAACAATAATTTCATTTGATTTTCCTTCTTATCATATCTCTATATATGGTGACAGGACTAAAAATTCAAGGTGAATTATTGAAAAAATCGGATAATGTTATATAATTAACTTAGAAGATTATAATTTTTACCTTGTTATCTCATAATGAATGTGAGGCCCCAAAAACAGTTTAGCTGTTGTGCGCCTTTTTTCTGATAGTATTAGACTTAATACCAGGCAATAATAATCCACACATCACAGTGGCTTATGGCAAACAAGATGATGCCACCATTGAAAGTATTAACGAAGGACTGGGTGGCGAAAATATGACCTACACCCCAACAGGATTTGCCATTACCCAAATTGATTCAGTTGGAAATATTGTTAGAATTGTTAAAGAATTCCCATTTTCATAAATTAATTTTTCTAAAGTCCATGGCCCACTTTTTTTGTGGGCTATTTTTTTACCTAAACAGAAAGTTTTAGGTAATACGTTTCATCATTTTTCGCCATTTCAATAAAGCCTAATTTTTTCAAAAAGGATATGCAGCGTTTGTTTTCAATTAAGGGGTCTGCAATGATTTTTGTAAACTGACTGGGTAAGATTTCTTTGATGTATTGGGTGATCATGAAATCCGAAATACCTGTTCCTAAATATTTTTCTTCCCCAATTAAAAAGTCAATACCAACCATTTTTGGGTCAACATCAAATGGAAGATTATTTGGAAAATTACACACTTTATAGTATTGAATATACCCAATTGGTGTAGCGTCTATTTCAATAACATGTGCCTTAACTTTTGAACTTGGGTTTGTATAAGGCAAATATTTTTTACTGATATCTTCTTGTGTCCACACCTTGTTTCCCCACCAAAAGTTCACATGCGGTTTATTTAACCATTCTTGCAAAAGGGATAAATGATGTTCTTTTAAAGGTCTAAATGTTAGTGCATTTTGTGCAGTCATCTGACTTTATATTATACGCATTAAATTAAAGGGAAATTGTATGCGTTTTATGCATAATGCAATTTATTCAGTTATTTTAGGGATTTAGTTATTATTTTAAGCCTTTTTAGGGTGTTTTTGCCCTTTTTTTATTGACTGAGCCATGCGCTGAGTCGTGATTTTTTATATGCTTTTTTAAATTTTCTTTAATTTTTTGATTAATTTTTAGGCAGTTTTTTAAAAACTGGGTGCTAAATAAAATACCCTATTACGCCCATTATGCACACCTTAATCTAGGTGTAAAGTTACAGCCCCATTTTTACGGGAAATGGAAAGTGTCAAAATGTACATTCATTATTTTAATAAAGGCTGCTTAATAGATATATAAACTTATTTATTCAAAGAGACTATCTTGAATTTTTGTATTTTATGAGTATATCAATACTAACTTATTTAGGAGATTTTATGATGATTGCAAGAAATTGCATATTTTATATTTTAACGATACTTTTATTTTATTCAAAACCTTTACAAGCGGCAGCATCCGCCAGTAGTAGTGAAGAATCAGAAACATCAAAAGCCCGCCCCGTTAGGTACGGAGATTATGTTTTTTTTGGAACGACTGATGATGTTGAAACTAAAATGAGCGCAACAGGTGATTTTAAAATGCCTTCAGATGAGGATCTTACAAAAGTAAGCCCCGGTGCTGAATTTGAAAAAACCAAAAGAGCCTGTATCCATGTTTTTACGATGGGTAAGAATGCTTATATATATAGAAATTTCAGAGGAAGAGGGCTGAATAATTTTAGGAGATTTTTTAACGAATCAGCCATGCACCAAGCTGGCATTGGCAGATTTTTCCCCAAAGGATTTATTGGACTTAGAGCTTCTGATTCCCCAAGTCTTAGTGAAGAAACGCCTCTTATTTCTGAGATGGTTACTTCTGGTCTAGATACAGGAGAGTTTGATGGTACTTTTAATCTTGTTATTGGCCGCTATGGTGCTTTATGTTACAAGATTGTTGTTTTTCTTCAATAGATACCAAAAGGTTTATTGATCCTGATGAGGTTTCTGTATTTAGGGTGGCAATCGCCATTTTAAATAGTAGAGATATTGCATCTAGAAATATTATGCTGAGAAAATCAGGCGGGGTGTTAGGGGTTTGCTGCATTGATAACGAAGATCAAGTAGGCAGAGCTATGAATCATTACAGAGAATATGAATTAGAACGAATGGGCTTACCTTCATCTAAATATTTGCCAAAAACTTTTCTAGATATGGCCAAAAGATGGGAACCCTATAAAATGTTTGGAAGGCTTTCTGAGGTAACAAACATTGCACTGTGCTTTAATGCTTCTAATGAAAAAACTAAGCTGTATCTGGAAAATTATTTGGGGGCCATACCCTTAATTAAAAGATCTTTAATCATAGTTAAAACTTTGGCAGAAGAATTGGAAGAGGTTAAAACCGATTTAGTTCCTGAGATGCTTGAAAGGCTTAGATGTTTTATTTGTGAATATGATAAGGGTGTTATCTTAAGTGTTAACAAACCAGCAGGTATAGATTTTGAAACTTTTGAAAGAGAGAAAGTAACAGTTCCATACGATCGTATTGATAGAAGTGAAATAGATGGAATAGCAGATTTTGTGAGAATGTTAATAAAAGAAAAGGGTGAAACCGAATAAAAATATTTGAAAAAATTTTAGGAATGAAAAAAGTAACTAACTTTGCTTTAAAGCCATAAACATTATTATAGTTTGCATATATAAATTCTATTCTGTCTTGAATTGGATTTTTCTAGGGCAATATTTAGGACGTAGTTCAATTACTATGAGGAGCATACCTGTATCCGAAATCAAGTGTGTGGGTGATGGCAAAAAATAACGCAAGGGGGAAATAGAAAGAAAGTATCATTGTCCGACTTGATCCCCCTACGCCAAGACTTCGGCACGGTGAACCCATTAATCTATTGCGTCATTGCGAGTGCCTGTAAGGCACGTGGCAATCCACCTTTGACCGTTCCATGGATCGCCGCGCACCCTACGGGCACTCGCGATGACGGAAGAAAAGGAGGTCTTTCCCGCTTATTCTGTCTTGGCTTATGTATCTCCGTGCATCCTTTGGATGCTCGCGATGACGGCAGTGGGAATGGATAAAGATTTCTAGATTTCGGACCCTTACACTGTTATTACCACGACATCCACAAACTGTCATTGTCCGACTTGATCGGACAATCCATAAGTCTCCGACAGTCAAAATGTATAGGGCAGAATATGGTATGGATCGCTGCGCACCCTATGGGTACTCACGATGACGGTACGGGGCGATGATGAGAATGGAGCTGTAGTGTGGATCCCCGGCATGTCGCACCGAAGCTTGAAAAGCATAGGGGGATCAAGCCAGAGGATGACAATAGAGAGAGTATCATTCTGAATTTAGCTCAGTAAGTAACCTATATCTTCCCATGGCAGTGTTTGTATTTCTTACCAGACCCACAAGGACATTCATCATTTCTGGAAACACGTCCCCAAGTTTCAGGTTTTTTGGGATCAATTTTCTCCCCAGCCTGACGGGCACGAACTTGCTTTGGGGCCTTGGATTCTGATTCCAAATCAGGGTGATTGCGCCCTTCTTGATAGTCTTTTTGTTCTTCTGGCAACAATTCTTCTTCACGTGGTGCCGGATCAAAATTGAATTGGGCAATAATTGTTATGGTTTCTTCTTTCAAACGCCATAACATATCTTCAAATAATTCAAAGGCTTCTTGCTTGAATTCATTTAATGGGTTGCGTTGCGCGTAGGCCCGCAAGTTAATACCCTGACGTAGATGATCAAGGGATAACAAGTGGTCTTTCCACACTTGATCCAAAATTCTTAATAAAACAGACTTGCGAATTAAACTTAAAACTTCGGCTGGATAATGTGTGAACTTTTTATCCAAATGCTCTTGTACAGCCTTATGCAAACGTTGGCGGATTTCAAGTTCTGCGATACCTTCTTCGGCAGCCCAATAATTGAATGGAATTTCCAAACCAAAAATACGGCGCACTTCTTCATGCAAACCATCCACATCCCATTGTGATGGATAGGCCTTTTCTGGAATACAACGGCTAACCAAATCTTCGATAATGTCACTTTGGAATTCTTGGATATTTGAATCCACATCCATATCATGCATCACATCCCGACGTAGATTATAGATCACCTTACGTTGTTCATTCATAACGTCATCATATTTCAACAAGTGTTTACGAATGTCATAGTTACGTGCTTCGACTCGCATTTGGGCTTTTTCAATGGCCTTGTTAATCCAAGGGTGTGTAATGGATTCCCCATCTTTCAAGCCAAGCTTTTGCAACATCGGATCCAAACGTTCTGATCCGAAGATACGCATCAAATCATCTTCTAAGGACAAGAAGAATTTGGATGCCCCTGCATCCCCTTGACGCCCAGAACGCCCACGCAACTGATTATCAATACGACGGCTTTCGTGACGTTCTGTTCCAATCACATAAAGCCCCCCAGATTCCAAAACAGCTTTGGCATCTTGTTCAATTTCTTGGCGAATTTTTTCTTCTGTTTTTTGACTTTTATCCCCAGTAAGATTTTTTAATTCATTTTCCAGGCGGGCATCTAAATTCCCACCCAATTTAATATCTGTTCCACGTCCCGCCATGTTTGTCGCAATTGTAATGGTTCCGGGGCGGCCTGCATCTTCGATAATATTGGCTTCTTTTTCGTGATGGCGTGCGTTCAAAACACTGTGGGATATTTTTTGCGTTTTCAAAAGTTCTGACAATTGTTCTGACTTTTCAATACTTGCTGTCCCAACCAAAACAGGTTGTTTGCGTGCCTGACATTCTTTAAGCAGTTTGATAACGGCATCAAATTTTTCACGCTCTGTTCGGTAAACTTCATCATCATGGTCTTTACGTGCAACCGCTTTGTTAGTCGGCAAAACCACCACACTTAATTTATAAATTTCTTCAAATTCTGTGGCTTCTGTAATGGCAGACCCTGACATCCCCGCCAATTTTGGGTACATACGGAAATAATTTTGAAAGGTAATAGACGCCAAAGTTTGGTTTTCCATTTGAATGGTAACGCCTTCTTTTGCTTCCAGCGCTTGGTGCAATCCATCAGAAAAACGACGGCCATCCATCATACGGCCCGTGAATTCATCAATCAAAATAACTTTGTCATCTTTGACGATATAATCTTTATCAATGGTATGAAGGGTGTGGGCTTTTAAGGCTTGGTTCACATGGTGGACCAAAGAAATATTACCACTGTCATACATGGATCCGCCTTTTAATAGACCAAACTCAGTCAAAAGGTGTTCAACTTGTTCCACCCCAATTTCTGTTAGAACAGCATTATTTTGTTTTTCATCTTTTTCATAATGTTCAGGTTTTAGTTGGTTAACCACTTTGTTAACTGAAACATACATCGCAGATGAATCTTCGGCAGGGCCAGAAATAATCAAAGGGGTGCGGGCTTCGTCAATTAAAATACTGTCAACTTCGTCCACGATGGCAAAATTGTAATCCCTTTGGACAACATCTTCTAAATTGAATTTCATATTATCGCGCAGATAATCAAATCCAAATTCATTGTTCGTTCCATAGGTAATATCTGCCGCATAGGCATTTTTACGTTCTGCATCATCAATGTCACTTGTAACGCACCCCATAGTCATTCCAAGAAATTTATAGATTGGGGCCATCCATTCCAAGTCACGTTGGGCCAAATAATCGTTCACAGTCACAACATGAACGCCCTTGCCTGTTAGGGCATTCAGATAAACGGGTAAAGTGGCAACCAAAGTTTTACCTTCCCCTGTACGCATTTCTGTGACAGTCCCCCCATTCAAGAAAATCCCCCCAAGAAGTTGTACATCAAAATGACGCATCCCTAAAACACGCCAGGATGCTTCACGCACAGTTGCAAAAGCTTCGGGCAAAAGGGCATCCAAAGTTTCGCCTTTTTCTAACCGTTGTTTGAATTTTTCTGTTTGGGCTGTTAATTGATCATCCGTTAACTTTTTGATCTCGGGTTCCAGGGCGTTAATTTGGTCAACTGTTTTTTGATGTTTTTTAACCAATCGGTCACTGTTTGACCCAACAAATTTCTTAATTAAAGATGCGAACATTATAAAATTCCCAATACCTATTTAAATTTCATTACTGTTTTACCATATAAATGTGATATTTCGAAAGAAAAATATCTTGATCCTTTGCGAAGGATCCAGTACTTTATGAAAAGTTTCTATCTTAATGTAGTTTACTAAGTTAATTAAACATAAAGTATTTTTATGACATGCCCGCTTGGTGGAATTGGTAGACACGACAGACTTAAAATCTGTTGACCTCACGGTCGTGCTGGTTCGATTCCGGCAGCGGGTACCACCTTAAACTTCGAAACTTTTATCTTCGATTAACCCAATGATATTTCCAAACGGATCTTTGACGGATGCAACTTTGATGCCTTCCCCAACGTCAGAAATTTCATCGTGTTTTGTGGCCCCTTTTGAAATAATATCTTCCATAGATTTTTGAATATCTTCCACATGCCAATAGGTGATGGATCCCCCAGCGCCTGATTTATGACCAGATTCTGTGGGCATCAAACCCAATTCATATTTATGACCAATCTTGTATCCTGCATAAAAATCTTGATCAAAATAGGGTGGATGCCCAAGAATTTCGAATACCAATCTTTGGCTTTTTTCATATCATCAACGATATAGATGCCTGTCTGAATACCTTTGAACATAAAATTATTCCTAAGCTTCTTTTAATTTATGTTTTATATACCCCAAATACCTGTTTATTTCAGATGTGTAATAATTCAAGTCATCCAATAAAATAGGAACCAATCGGGGGTCTTTATGATTTTCAGGTTCATACACATTGCGCCTTGTCATCTTAAAAAAGGCGGCCTCGGCAAAATTTGCAAAACCATTATTACGCATCAATGTCCATTCTTTTTCTTGTTTATTCCATTGCTCAACCAACTCTGTAAAAGAAGTTTTTAATTCTTGCAAGGCTTCAACTTTTTCTTTTAGCGGGTCAATTGCCTCGGCCAGCGCCCCAACTTCCCCTGCTTGAACAGCATCATCAATAATCCAATAAGCTTCGCGGTAATGACGGCGCGCAGCCATTAATGTTTTTCTGGCTGTTTCTGCCAATTCACTTACTTCATGTTTACGGGCAAGACGTACTTGTTGAAGTTTTTGTTGTGTTGTTCGCATTGTTTTACGATCAAACATATAATCCAATTCTACTTCCAATGCAGGATAGACACCCGCTTCGTTCAGCATGGCTGAAATTTGATCTGAAAATTGGGCGGGATGTATGGCCAAAGAGGGTTTAGCCCCCAGTAAAATTGCCGCCAAAATTATTATTTTAAGTTTCTTGCGCATTCGTATTTTTTCCATAAAAAGTGATCCATTGAAATTTTTCCTGGTCCATGGATTATAAGTCCACTAAATACAAACATCCAGAAATAATGTTCATTTGCATAAAATCCATAAAATTGAGCAATAATAGCCACAACAAGCAAAGGAACAGAAATAAGACGCGTAAATAAACCCAAGGTTATTAGAACGGCCCCAATTAATTCCAGGTAAGTTGATGAATAAACGGAAAAGGTTAAAGGTAAAAATTCTGGTAAATTAAATTCACTTTCATAAACCATTTTTGCCACTTCCATATTTTTAAGTTTTGCCAAGCCAGAACTCCAAAATATACTGGCCATAAAAATCCTTAGCCCTAGCCAATAAATAGGCTGTAATAAAATTACTAAATTACATAATACGGGGCCCCATTTTTTTAGATGCATTACTTCCTCCTGTTATATTTTACATCCTATGACTAGGTTGTTATTTATAGTCTGCCCTAAAATATTCAAAAGATCAAATTCCCCTTTTTTACCTTCTGCATCTTTTATTATTTTTTTTAAATTATGCCCTTGTAAGGAAGATTGAATAAAATATTCCAGCTGATTGTCCATAAGAATAAAATAAGGAATCCCTTTTTTAGAAGTTATAATATACCTATTTTTTTCTTCATATAATTTAGACAAATTTGTTATATCTTCCCACACCAAATGAAAAGAATAATTTGCAGAAAAAATATTAACAGCAGGGTTTATTTGAAACACCCCTTGGTTTAAATCATTTTCAGACCATTGCATTAAAGTACTTGGATCAAACAAATTTACGGGTTCAGAAAATTTTGCCTTAATTAAGTGCCATTCCAAATCAGCAACTTGAATAACTTTGGGATCCTGTTTGTTTGCTTGAAGAACCCTTTTCATATTTGGAGAAAATTCAGAAAGACATGGGTTTGTCGGAGGGTATTTAAAAATTAATTGATGACACATTTTAATAAAATCATTGCTTCCCAATAACTGCAGAGTCTTTGGATAACAAATTTGTAAAATATCTGTCAAACTTGATATTGTGTTATTTTGATATAAAAAAAACCGATGTTCTTTTTCCAATCCATTTTCAATAATCGGAAAATCATCTAAAAGAATTTTTGACCCTAAAACTTTATCTTTAAATTTTTTTTGCAAGCTAGCTAGGTTCATGTCATTTTACCTATTTTTTACATCCAAAATTTCTTGAGCTTTTTGGGCTTCAGCCATCAAAATTCTGGGATCTGGTAATTCATCATCCCATTCTATCAAAGTTGGGATATGATTATTTTTATTGATTATGTAGGCATATAAATCCCATACATCGTCACAAACAACATCAGAATGTGTATCTACCAATACTTGTTTTCCTGAAGGCGCCATAACTTTTGAATGACCTGCCAAATGAATTTCACCGATTATTGTTTTTGGGATTTTATCTATATATTCTTGTGGGTTCCACCCATGGTTAGACGCACTGACGTAAACATTATTAACATCCAATAATAATTGACACCCTGTTTTTTTCACAACCTGGTTTAGAAAATCAGGTTCAGCCATTTCTGAATGGGCAAATTCCAAATAACTTGAAGGATTTTCGATTAAAATAGGCTGCCCAAGAAAATCTTGGGTTCTTTGAATGTTGTCTGACAAAACTTGAAGAGCTTCTTTTGTGTAGGGCAAAGGAATTAAATCATTTAAATAAATGCCTTCGTTAATGCTCCAGGATACATGATCTGAAATTAATCCCGGTTGCACAATTTTTGCCAAGTTTTTCAAGAACTGAAGATGGTTTTCATCAACCCCTTCCACTGACCCTAAAGACAGACCAACACTGTGAAAACTTATGGGATAATCTTCTCTAAGATCTGTCAATATTTTTTGATAGACAGGGGCTTTGTAATTTTCTGGATGAATTTCAAGCCAAGGAATTTTTGGACGTTCTTTTAAAAAATAATTATAATGTTCATGCCTTAATCCGACCCCAGCTTTCTTGGGTATTTGGTCCAGACAAAAAGTCATTTAAACTCGATCAACCTCACGCTTCCAATCTGGATTTGGAAACATGGGCCTTTTATCAGCATAGTTATAGGGGTAACAATATTCAACTTGGGGCCTTTCAAAATTAGGCTCGGCAGATCCACGTACATAATTTAATTTTTCATCCTGCCCAACAATAATTCTTGAACAATCAGTTCCCTGCGGCATGCAAATATAGGCTTCGGGATGGCATGAAGGGGCTTCGCCTATGCCATAGACTTGGCCGTCAATAGATGGATTTATAACATTTTCATTCTGGCCTGCGTCTGCAATTCCATAACAAGCCACTTTACCATTTTTACAGTCTTCATCTGTTTCATTGCTTTCAGAGGTATTAGAAGAGCTTTGATTATCATCAGCCACAGAAAACTTGGTGAAACCCATAAAAATTAATATGGCTATAATAAAATATTTTCTAGGCACTATCAAAACCCTCCCAAAAAGTTATGCGTCTGGATTTATGAAATCTTGTGGAACCAAACTACCTTTGACTTCCCTTCCCGCATCAGACGTACAAGTTGTTTTTAGACATTCCTCTTTTGTCATAGTTGTCCAAGCATTACCATTACATGTATACTTACTTGATCCAAAACATGTACCACCAGGCCAATTACAGGCATTTTTCCCTGCTTTTGAAACACCATAGCATTTTACTTCTTTTGCATTTGCATCCATTGTTGCGCCAGAAGAAACAGCTGCGATTAATGCCGATGTAATAATTAAAGATTTTTTAGACATATCAGACCTCCTTTATATATTTATTTATATAATCGTATCACACCCCCAAAGACTGTCAAGAAGCGTGACTATACATATCTTAACAAGCGATAACTTAAAGCTTCGCAAATGTGTGGTTTTTGGATGGTGCTTTTTTGATCCAGATCTGCAATTGTCTGACTTACTTTTAAAATTCTATGATATGCACGCGCCGATAATTTAAGTTTATCAACTGCCGTATTTAAGATTTCTTGTGCATCAGGTTCAACGGTCAAAACTGTATCCAAATTTTTTGCTGTTAAATCAGAATTCTTAACTTTTTCAGGGTTGCGTCCTATCTGTTTTCGGCGCGCAGCAACAACCCTTTTCTGAATTTCAAAACTTGCTTCGCCTGCTTGCTGGTTTGAAATTTCTATAGGCGATAAAGCAGGCAGTTCAACAAATAAATCAAATCGATCCAATAAAGGTCCAGAAATTTTGGATTGATAATCTTGCCCGCATCTGGGTGCCCGGGAACAGGAACGATCAGGGTCGCCCATATATCCACATCGACAGGGGTTCATGGCCGCCACCAATTGGAAATTGGCTGGATATGTGTAATGGCCATTTGCCCTAGACACAACAGATTTTCCAGTTTCAATAGGCTGCCTTAAGGATTCTAGGGTCGCTCTGGAAAATTCAGGAAGTTCGTCTAAAAATAAGACCCCATGATGGGCCAAAGATATCTCGCCTGGTTTTGCATGCATGCCGCCCCCTACTAACGAAGGGAGTGATGCTGAATGATGGGGTTCACGGAAAGGGCGTTCCATCAACAACCCGCCTTTTGTTAATTTCCCTGCAACACTGTAAACCATACTGATGTCTAATGATTCTTGGGCCGCCATATCTGGTAAAATTGTTGGTAACCGCGCTGCCAACATTGACTTTCCTGCCCCCGGAGGCCCAATCATCATAACGTTATGCCCACCTGCAGCAGCAATTTCCATAACCCTTTTTGCCATCGCCTGGCCTTTTACATCTGAAAAATCTAAATTATGATCCTTTTTCTGCACAGCCTTTGGTTCAGGTTGGGAAAGAACTTGGGTCCCTTTTAAGTGATTGAGTAAAGACAATAAATGGGGGGCAGCAATTACTTCCAATCCATCGACCCATGCGGCTTCGGATCCACATGCTGCAGGGCATACCAATTGCTTACCACTGTTCAAGGCCTGCATTGCCGCTGGCAAAACGCCCGGAACAGAATTAATCGTACCATCCAAAGAAAGTTCACCAACCGCATATTTATTGATTAAGTCCCCTTCTTCAATCAAAGACATGGCGCCCAATAAAGCCATCGCAATGGGCAAATCATAATGACTTCCTTCTTTTTGAACACGCGCGGGGGCCAGGTTAATGGTTATGCGTTGTGGGGGTAAGGGCAACCCAATGGCATGTAATGCACCACGGATACGTTCGCGTGATTCGGCCACTGTTTTGTCGGGCAGTCCCACAATATGAATGGCAGGCAAGCCGCCTGTTACTTGAACTTGAACATCTATATCCAGAACCTCGACGCCCTGAAAAGCCACTGTTGATATACGTGCAGTCATTTTATCCCTATGAAGAAAAAGGATAAAACACTTTTGCCATTGTTTTAGAATTCAAAAATAATCAAATAAATTCGATTTAAAAATCTCTAAAACTTAAGAAGAAGGGTTTATCCCGGACCCAATTAGTTATTGTCATTTTCTTTTTGCATTCTTTCACGAACGCGTTTACCGGGATCAACTTTATACTGACGTGATTTACGTTCACGATCCAAAGGGCTTTCCACTTTGGCACTGAAAGTTTTTCTGCGCTGTTCTTCATACTTTGTTAAAATACGCACATAACTTAATACTTTTTCCACCCCACTTACACTACGCGCGGCATCAATAACTGTATCAAGTTCTTCACGATTAATTGCAATCCCAGTCAAATAAACAATACCATTGTAAACATACACTTGATAGTTTCTTGAACTGATATTTCCCTTAAAAAACAGCATCGTTTCAAGTTTTGATTCAACCAAAGAATCTTTCATTTTTTGTCCAACACCATAATCTTCGCCAACAGATAATTCATTAATAACTGCTTTTACGCCCGGGACTTGCCATGCCAAACTTACGGCTTCATCTTGCATTTCTTCTGTTGGAACACGCCCCATCAAAAGCAGGCGCCCTTCATAACAACAAGATTTTACTTTCATGTATAATTTATGGTCTTTTTGAAACAACCAAAAGGAATAACGCGTGCGGATTTCTGAATCAGTGACAAACCCACCAAGACCACGTTCTTGTGATGCTGTATCCAAACTTCCGATTGAAGAGGTGAAAAAACCAAATGGGGAACAAGAGGTTAAAAAGATTAATAATAATAAACTTAAAAATTTCATAATTTCAGTACTTTGATTGTTGCCATACATTTTTTAAATGCTTAGGTAATTTATACGGAACAATAAATAAAACATCAAACCTAATTTTCATTCTAAAGTATTTTCCGCCATCAATCCACTGAACAGTTTTTGCCAAGCGTTCCATTTGGCGGTATGTTATGGAATAAGCCGCCGTTTCAAACGTGGGTCTATATTTAACCTCAATCACACATAATGTTCCTGCCTTTTGACATAAAATATCAATTTCACCAACGGGGGTTTTTAAGCGCCTCCCAATAATTTTGTACCCTTTTATTTTTAAATACAGGGCGGCAAGTATTTCTGCATAAATGCCTTTTAACCAAGATTTATATCCTTGATTTTTTTTCCAAGTTCCTTTTCCATTTTTTTGAAAAGCCATTTACTTATAGTCCATTCCAAGCTAAGCTTCTTGATGTCATGAGGTATACATTTTTAATTTTAATTGTAAGTCAATTCTTAATGGGAATAACAGCAAAAGCTGACCCCTTTGCCCATGATTTTTCAAATCCACCTTTGTGGAATTCCCCATCAAGATCAACCGAATCAAATATCAACGCCCCTATCAAGGTTGGGTTGCTTATTCCTTTGTCTGGTTCACAAAAAAAATTGGGGGACAGTATTTTAAATGCGGCCATGATGGCCTTGTATAAATCTGCAAAATCAGAAATTCTTATTGTGCCTATTGATTCAGGGGACTCTAAAGAAACGGCACAGTCGGCCACCCAAGAAGCCCTTGAACAAGGGTGTGGTTTAATTATCGGACCTGTTTTTTCAAAGCAAGTCATGGCTGTGAAAAATCAAATTCCCAAACATATTAACTTAATTTCTTTTTCTAATGATCTATCCGTTGCTGGGGACAATATATTTATTGCCGGGTTTTCCCCCCATGAACAAACAAACTTTATTGTACACACTTTGGCCAATAGGGATTTTTCAAAAATTATTGCATTGTTGCCTGACAATACATATGGAAAAGAAGTGGGCGCAGTTTTTAACCAAGCAATTATGGAAAATTTAAATGAAACGGCCACGATATATTTTTATGATCCCAATGGTATTTCAGATGAATTTTTAAACACCATATCCGGCATTATTCAAGAAAATATGCCTGAGGCGATTTATATTCCTGATGCAGGACGTAAAACTGTACCCCTTATTTCCAAATTAAAATATAAAGGACTGAACACACAAGAAACACTTGTTATTGGATCTTCTGATTGGAACAAACCTATGTTTATTAATGACCATGGTTTAAAAGGGGCGTTATTTCCTGAAACAAAATTACCAACAAGTAATGCATTCACCCAAGAATTTCAAAAACAGTTTGCCTATACCCCAGATTTATTGGCGGAAATATCTTATGATTTAATTGTAATGGCTTCCCAACTTTATCAACACCAACCAAATATGTGTTTTGAAAAAGGCAATATAACATCAAAATCCGGATTTTCAGGTCTTAGGGGACATTTTCATTTCGACACCACGGGACAAATTCATCGTAAATATACTTTGATGGAAATCACTGGCAACAAACCCAGAAAAGCCATGGAAGAAGAAAGCAAAGAAAGCTTAATTGCGGAAAAATACAGAAACCTTTTTGACGATATTTAAAACGCCTTAAATTAATTTTGTCAGCGTATAAATACCATACCCCAAAATTGCAGTCCCCGAGGCCTTATTCAAAAATTGAAATACTTCGTTGCGAAGTTTCTTTTTGGTTACATGAACCAAAGAAGTCAACACAACCCACCATCCCATGGCGCCCAAGAAAACACCAATGACGATATTAAAAATATCAGTTCCCGTAAGGGCATGTTCAAAAATACCTGTGGCCGTAAACCAACCAATAAATAAAAAGGTTGTCATTGGGCTGGCGATACTTAAAAAGAAGGTATAAGAAAAAGAACTAACTAAATGTTTTGGCTTTGTTGACTGAATACTTTTATTAAAATCAACCTTACTTAAAATAAATTTCAACCCAAGATATACAAGAAAACAGCCGCCAATTAAATAAAACCATTCCCCATGTGTGTCCATAAGACTTTTAACATAACCTGCACTTAAGGCTGCAATCCAACTGTAAAGACCATCTGCAATGGATGCGGCCAAGCCTGCAAATAACCCTGCAAATATTCCATAAGTTAATGTTTGGCGAATGCACAAAAGACCAACAGGACCGGGGGGGGCCGCGACTAACAAACCAATTTTTATGCCTTGTATTAAGAAAAACATCTAAATTCCTACATTTATATAACAGACATTCTTATCATTATATTACTGTAAAATCCAGGCTAGGGAAAAATAAATTTTGGATTCTTTGTTGAGATTGTGGACATTTGGTGATAATCATTTAATATTATTAAAAATCAAATTCGTAGACAAAGGATAATCGAATGGAAAATATTACTGGCTTTTTGCCCATCGTCTTAATGTTCGTACTTATGTACTTTTTATTGATTCGCCCACAGGCAAAAAAACAAAAAGCACATCAACAAATGATTTCTGAACTTAAAAAAGGTGACAAAATTGTTATGAACGGTGGTCTTATCGGAACAATTGCTGAAATTAACGATACTGAATTTAAGTTAGAAGTTGAAAAATCAACTTTCGTTCGTGTTTCCCGTGCCATGGTTGCAACAAAAGTTTCAACAACAGCGCCAAAGGCAACAGAAAAAAAAGCACCAACAAAACGTAACAAAGCATCTAAAGCAAAGAAATAAAAGGTTCACATTATGGTTTACATAGCCCGTTGGCGAATTATTCTTGTTCTTTTGGTATCACTGGCTGGAATCTGGTTTGCCCTTCCAAATTTTTTTAGTAAAAAAGATATCCAGTCATGGCCTTCATTTTTTTATAATGAACAAGTTAACCTTGGGCTTGACCTTCAAGGGGGATCTTCGATCCTTCTTGAAGTGGACTTAAAAAATGTAATTAAGGAATATTTATCTGCAACGGTTGATGAAATGCGCCGCAGTTTCCGAAAAGAAAAAATTGGATACGTTGGCCTTGGAAACAACAATAAAGAAATTCATTTTTCCCTGCGCAATATTGACGATCAAGATACTGTTAAAAAACTTTTGAAAAAGTTAATGGGTCAAGATGCCGTTATTGATATTGGGCAAAATGGAAAAGTAACGGCACAAATAAGCGATGATACCCGCAAAGAACGTTTGAAAATGGCAATTTCACAATCAATTGAAATTGTGCGCCGCCGTATTGATGAAATGGGTACAAAAGAACCCTCCATACAACAACAAGGCCAAGATCGAATTTTAATTCAACTTCCTGGCGTTGATGATCCAGGCCAAGTTAAAAACTTGCTTGGGAAAACAGCAAAATTAACATTCCGTCTTGTTCACCCACAAAACTCCAGTTCAACCGTTAAGTCACGTGTTCCTTTGGGGGCAGAATTAATTCCATCTGATGAAAAAGGGCGGGGATCAACCAGCCATTACATTATTCAAAAACGTGTTGATGTCAGTGGGGAAATGCTTGTTGATGCACAGCCAACTTTTGACCAAAATGGTCAGCCAGCAGTTAGTTTTAGTTTAGACGCAAAAGGGGCACGCCGATTTGCAGATGTCACACGTAAAAATATTGGACGCCCATTTGCCATTATTTTGGATAATAAAGTCATCAGTGCCCCCGTGATTCAATCTGAAATTCCAAGTGGAAGCGGGATTATTACGGGGAATTTTTCAACGGCTGAGGCAAAAGATCTTTCCATCCTATTAAGGGCTGGTGCTTTGCCCGCACCCTTGGATGTTTTAGAAGAACGCACTGTTGGACCAGACCTTGGGGCTGATTCCATTGAGGCTGGAAAAATGGCAACTGTTGTGGCAATTATTGCCGTTTTGGTTTTCATGCTTTTGTTTTATGGGCCCGTTTTTGGGATTGCTGCCAATGCTGCGTTGGTCATGAATCTTGTTTTATTATTTGCCGCTTTATCCTTAATTGGGGCCACACTAACCTTACCAGGCATTGCAGGAATTGCTTTGACTTTGGGTATGGCCGTTGATGCCAACGTTTTAATTTATGAACGTATTAAAGAAGAGGTTTCTTTAGGGCAAGCCCCCATGTCAGCCATCAGTGTCGGGTATGCGCGCGCCATGGGAACCATTGTCGATTCCAACGTCACAACATTGATTGGGGCGGCCCTTCTGTATCAATTTGGAACAGGTCCTGTTAAGGGATTTGCGGTTACCCTTTCCATTGGTATTTTGATTTCCATGTTCACAGCCATTTCATTAACACGCGTTATTGTTTTGTGGTGGATGAAAGCCAAAGGATCAACTTCTGAACTTCCGTTAATAAAATAGGTATTATTATGTTTAAAGGTATTCGTATACTTCCCCGTCAAACGAAAATTAATTTTGTTAAGTTAAGATTTATGACTTACTTAATTTCATCCATTTTTGTGTTTGGATCCATTACAACTTATTTTATTAAAGGTTTAAATTATGGTATCGACTTTCGGGGCGGTGTGATGATGGAGGTACGTACCTCAGAACCTGCAGACTTAAGTGATATGCGCACCCAGCTTGGTTCCCTTGGACTTGGGGATATTGCCTTACAAGAATATGGCAGTCCACAAGATGTTTTGATTCGTGTTGAACAACAAAATGGGGGTGAAAAAGCCCAAATGGCCGCTGTTCAATTAATCAAGGACACCCTTGGTACTGAAATTGAATACCGTCGGGTTGAATCTGTTGGACCAAAGGTTGGGGAAGAATTGGTCAGCAATAGTATCCAAGCAATTCTATGGGCCTTGGTTGCCATGTTAATTTACATCTGGTTCCGTTTTGAATGGCAGTTTGGTTTATGTGCCATTGTTGCCCTTGCCCATGATGCTTTTGCAATTTTGGGGCTTTATGCCGTCTTTGGTTTGGAATTCAACTTAACCGCCATTGTGGGAATATTAATTACCATTGGGTATTCCATTAACGATACTGTTGTAATTTATGACAGAATTCGTGAAAACTTACGTAAGTACAAAAAGAAACCTGTTTTGGAAATTATAAATAAATCCATTAACGAAACATTAACCCGTACAATTTTAACGTCTTCATCCACTTTGTTGGCTTTATTTTCCTTGTATTTCTTTGGGGGCGAAGTTATTGCCAATTACAGTTTGCCTATTTTGGTTGGGGTTGCAGTTGGAACGTATTCTTCCATCTTTTTGGCCGCGCCTTTGCTTTTAAGTTTCAAACTGAAAGTGCGTAAAGATGAAGATCCAGATATGCCTGACTTTAATAAAATTGGCGCAGAAAAAGCAGCAAAGTCTTAAGCCTTAAAATAAGATTGCAAAACTTTAACTTCGACAGTGATATCGCCTTTTAAATCGGATGATTTTATCAGGGAATTCAGATGGATTTTTAAAATCTGATGAAGGTTATTTCCAATATCTTGAATGATTTCTTCACTGCGCCCTGGCATTATTAAAACTGTTAAGTGCGCAAAAAAAGCAACATCCAAATTGTCTTTCCCAACATAAGAATCTTCGCAAATAATTCTACGGCTTTTGCACGATTCAATATCTGCATACTTTTCTAAAAACTGATGGCTTTCTTCAAAAAACTTTTCAGGGTTAAAGTTTTTTAAGTTACTTGAATGTTCTAAAATAAGATGTGGCATGGAATATCCTTATTACATATTGATTCATAAATTTTATCTTAATTTATTTTAATAATGAAAACTTTTTTGTCATTTCCGACACTTTTTCCCAATTACCATACAAAACAATACCAAAATATTCTAAGTTCAATTCTTCTGTCTTGGCCGTAAGTTCCATTTGTTCTTTATATGTTCCGATAATCATTGTGTCTGTAAAATCGTTAAAAAGAATATCGTTTTCAATTGCCTGTTCACGCAATTTTCTGATCTTATTTGAATTGGCGCCTAAAATAATAAAGGGTTGTTCAGATATATAGGGGTGAGACCCCCCATCAGCATCTGAATAATCACAAAGTCTTAATTCCTCCGTCCCTATAACGGAGCCCAAACCAATACACATATGGGATAAAGCATTCATTTGCCGACCTGGTTCAATTTTTTTATTTAAAATAGCCACTAATTTATTTTTAAAATTATTTGTTTGCATAGTATACTCCTATCTGTAAAACAGAACATAGTACTGTGCGTTATAACGTACAAGTATTATTTATTAGGCTTACTTTGGAAAAACTAACAAAAAAAATTTCAGACACACTAAGAAATCTGCGAAAAGAAAAGGGCTGGAGCCTTGATAAGGCAAGTGCAGAAACTGGGGTCAGCAAAGCAATGTTAGGACAGATTGAACGGGGGGAGTCAAGCCCAACCATTGCAACTTTATGGAAAATTACCAGCGGATTTCAAACCTCGTTTTCTTCATTTATTGAAGAATCTCCAAATAATGAAGTTACTGAATACCGTTCCGGAATCCCAAAACAGTTACATCCTGATGATACAAAAATTCGGGTGATGCCTATTTTTTCCTTTGATAAATCTTTAAATTTTGAAGTTTTTATTATTGAATTGCTGCCTGGATGCAAACACTTGTCCCCACAACATAAAGGCGGTGTTATTGAACATATAATCGTTATTGAAGGGGAAATAGAAGTTCTAGTTAGTGGTAAATGGGCCCGAATAAAAAAAGGGGAAGGTTTGCGTTTTAATGCAGATCAAGAACATGGTTACCGTAATCTTTCAGATAAGAAAGCCGTCTTTCACGATATGATTCACTATCCCAAAAATTAAACAACTTCTTGCTTCAGCCTTACAAAAAATAAAGTTGTTTTCGCATAGGTTCTATCATCCAAGATTTCAAAATTTTCTGGACAAGTAAGCCCATTTTTTTTGGCAGATTCAATGATAATAAGACTGTTGGAATGAATCCAATTATTTTCAAACAAAGCCATTAAAGAAGGTTCAATAATATTGATATCATAAGGTGGATCCATAAACACAAGATCATATTCATCTGATTTTTTCTTTAAAAATTTTAAAACACTTTCTTGTGCAATTTTTATTTTTTTAACATCAAATGATTTTGTATTTTTTTTAATGGCCTGAATTGCTGTTTCTTCATTATCCACAAAAGTAATTTGATCTGCGCCGCGTGAAAAACATTCAATGCCCAGCGCCCCTGACCCTGCAAATAAATCCAAAACTTTTGCAGCAGCGAAATCAACATTAAACCTGTGACATAAAATATTAAAAAGGTTTTCTTTTATTCGACTTAAAGTTGGGCGCGTTTTTTCCCCTTCGGGGGATACCAACTGTTTTGATTTATATTTCCCAGCAATAATTTTCATTTAAAAAAATCTTTCCCAATTTGTTCCTTTAATGCCTTTAAAGGAATTTCTTCAACCGCATCTTCTTTTAAATTACCTAACTGAAAGGGGCCATAGGATAATCTTATAAGTCGATTAACCTTGTACCCCAGATATTCCATTGCTTTACGAATTTCACGATTTTTACCTTCTGTTAGGGAAACCATTAACCAAGCATTGGCCCCTTGCTGTTTTTCCAAAGTTACCTTAATAGAGCCATAACGCACACCATCAACGGTAATTCCTTTTGCAAGTTTTTCGATATCACGATCATTCACACGCCCATGCACACGCACCTTGTAACGACGCACCCACCCCGTTGCGGGCAATTCCATATGTCTTGAAACATCCCCATCATTTGTTAAAAGCAGTAACCCTTCAGAATTCAAATCAAGACGGCCAACAGAACTGACCCTTGGTAGATTTGGATATTTTTTTGCAATCACATCATAAATTGTTTTACGCCCTTGAGGATCTTTGTGACTGCAAATTAAGCCAAGCGGTTTATAGTAACGCCAGACCTTAGGAGCCTGCCTTTGAATACGTTCCCCATCAAAACGTACATCATCTTGCGCAGATACTTTGGTTGCTGGCGTTTTAATAACTTCACCATTTAAAGTAACACGGCCTTGTTCCACAAAGGCTTCGGCCTCACGCCGGGAACACACACCTGCGTGGGCCATAAATTTTGCAATACGTTCTTGATTATTATTTTGTTCTGTCATGATAAGGACTATATCTTAATTTGAAAAAAGGTGTAAGTCTTAAGTTTGGATAACAGCAGATACAAATATATACTATAAATTTGATGAAATATTTTCAATAACTTTTTCCCCAGTTTTGGTTAAACTGCTTAAAGCTTTTTTAATAATTTCTGTATCTTTATTTTCTTTTTTATTTTGTTCTTTTAAAGAAACCTTAGGTTGACTAGGCACCGTTTCTTTAAGTGTGTGTTTTTCAACCACCCCTGAAGGAACCTTCATATTTTCATTTTCTTTTAATTCATTTTCCATATAAGATTTTTGTTTTTTTGAAATTTGGATCTGTCGACATACCAATTTTGGAATTTCCAAATACCCTGATTCAACTTCTTGATCAGGAAGTACAGCCACACATTTATCACCAGAACTTTTATTAAAAATTAATTCTTTTTGATCTGCCCTGATATCAAATTGGAAATTTCCAGATTCATCCGTTTGATCAAAAAACCTTCCACCTTCTAAGCTTGCATTTGAAATGGGTTTGTCTGCTTCATCAACCAATTGGGAAATTATTGCATAAATTTGATATGCATTAAATTCTACATGGTCCACATTGCCTGGATATATTGTTACCATTTTAATTTTTTCTTTAACTTTAAAACGTTCAGCTGATTTACTTGATACGGATATTTTATAAGTTCTGTAGGGCTGGGCTGGAATAAATGCAGAACTATTTCCTTTAACAACATGCTTACCCCCGCCATTTAAATACACCTTAAAGGCCCCGTTTTTGCCTTTTGTGTTGACGGTTACAAGTATTCCTTGTTTGCTTCTTTTTGTGTTTGTTAAACTTATATTTCCACCAGATATTGCAAGACCCGTTCCCATTCTTAAGTTTCTAATATGGCTTGGTTTACCACTATTTCGTATATATGTCAAAGAAGGAACAATTTTCATGGATGAATCTTCATAAGATAATTTACTTTGCAGCCTGTCATTATCATGACGCTTTTGCATATCTGCTGCAGCTGAATAATATTTATCTTCATGGTGGCCTCTCCAGCTTGGGGAAATATTGAAATAAACAAAGTATCTGAATACACCCCAGCCCGGGCACTTGCAAGTGTGGAGCCAAGCAAATAAATTCTTAAAGTCATGTTGTTTCCCAAACCATTTTGGCAAGTAATATTTGGAATAGATCCCATAGAAATATTTGGTGAAGGAATGCCTTCAGTAAAAGGTATATAAGCCCCACCATTTACTGAATATGATACATAATATTCTATTTCAAAAAAGGCGTTTTTCGAAATAAAACGGCCTGGATTTCCTGATAAAGTTCCATTTTGTGATGCTGCCCCAATTTGAAACTGGGGGGTAGACCCAGCCATGTATTTATTTGAAAAAACACACATACCATCTGTTGCAACCACATCCGACCCATTTAAAATATCATTTTGACTTGCGGTCATATATGGAATTTGTAAATCAGTCATTTGATACAGTTCATGTACAAATATATCTGTATCCACACTTGCAACTGTTGAACATGTCCCTGCCCCTGGCATTGCTTGTGAAAAGAATAAAATTAAAATAAAGATTTTTTTCATATCATTTATGTTTATTAAAAAATTACTTTGAATTAAACCATACTATACCTTATCTTTTATACATGAAAAAAATATTAATAATTTTTATTACAGTTTTTCTTTCCAAAAATTCTGTTGCATATATTGATATTGCGACTCTTCCTGGAAATAATTTATTTTTACAAGTTAGTGAATCTGATATTGAAAACGGGCAAGATGTCACTGCAACCATGGATTTTTGTCTTTATTCTGATATATCTGATGTCAGCAAAGGGGATGGAATTTTTCGCATAAGATATGATTCCAATAATGGGCTTAGCACAGTTTCAAACCTGGAAAATCCAGAGTTTACCCTTCCTTATACTGTTGGCGTTGCTGTACAGCCAGGTCAAACATCCGGATTTACAAATTTAACTGAAGGGGTTTTTACTTCGAATGACACCCCCTTGGCCCTTGGATACATTCCGCCAAATCCTTGCGCAGTTGAACAAATACCCACAATGACTTTACAAATGACTATTCCTGGCAGTGCCCTAGCTGGCGCACGTGCTGGACCTTATGGTGGGCCCGGAACATTAATCCTTACCGTTGATGAAGCAACGCCTTAAGATTCTTTCGCTGATTGCACAAAGGCTTTCATAATGTTGCGGTCATGTTCTGAGATTTCAAATTCAGGGTGCCATTCGACCCCCAAACAAAATTTATGATCTGGGTATTCAACCCCTTCAATAACACCATCAGATGCATGGGCATTAACAACGATACCTTTGCCGGGTTTTCCAACGGCTTGGTGATGGGCTGAATTCACGCCAAAGCTTTTTACGCCAACACATTTATGGAGTAAAGTTCCTGAAATAACATCAACATCATGGGCCACTTGGTCAGGGGGAACCGGCCTTAGGTGTTCCAAAGCATTTGGAACTTCGTCTGGAATATGCTGAATTAGGGTGCCGCCAAAATAAATATTCATAAGCTGTTCCCCAGCGCAAATACCAAGAATGGACTTATTAGATTCCAATGCTGCTTTTAAAACGGCAAAATCAAACTGTTCACGTTCAGGCATTGTACGAATATTTTTATGCTGGCCAGAATAAAGATCAGGGTTTTTAATTTCTTCCCCATAATAAGATGGATCATAATCCCATCCGCCAATTATAATAAGCCCATCAATAATGGACATATATTCTGAAATTGAATTCATATCGTAAGGGACAGCAATTCCGGCACCCCCTGCATTTTGAATAGATGTAAAATAGTTTTCCCGAATCCCATACCAGTCATAATTGGAAAAGCAATCGCCCCCTTTTTCAAAATTCATCAGACATCCGATAATGGGTTTTTTCATTTTTACTTCCTATTTGTATTATAAAAGTATCTCAGGTGTGGAGCCCCCGGTCAAGCCGGGAGAATGCTAGAAAAAAGCCTTGCACTTTATGGTTAAATTTATCAAATTACAGACAAATAAAAGGGATAATAATGTTCGTCGACTCTTCTTTTCGTCGTCCTGGTGTCAAGCACCAGGACGACGAAGAAAAGTGCCTCAATCACCAAAAACAAACTCTATTTATAACGCCAAGTGGTACCCTCAGGGCCATCCAATAATATTACATCTTGGGCGGCCAGATCATCACGGATTTTATCAGACAAAGCAAAATCTTTATCAGCCCTGGCTTGGGTGCGCTTTTGAATCAACTGTTCAATTTCTTCAGCAGGCATCGTTTTACCCTGTGCAGATTGAAACCACTCTTCTGGGTCTTGATACAACAAGCCCAACATGTTGGCACTGACCCGCAATTCATTTTGCAATTTATTTTTATGGTTTTCATCTGTTGTTTTATGAATCCTTGAAACCAAGGTGTGTAAGGAACTTAAGGCCAATGGAATGTTTAAATCATCTTTCAACGATTCCAATAAATCGGAATTAATGTCAACGTCTTGTTTTTCGACACCCTTCAATGCATTGTAAAATTTATCCAATACATTTTTGGATTGTTCAACACCCTCTTCCGTCCAATCCAAGGGCTGACGATAATGGGCCGCCAATAACAAATAACGAATAACTTCACCCGGCATTTCTGACAACTTTTCATCAACGGTAAAGAAGTTCCCTAGGGATTTTGACATTTTTTCGCCATTCACGCCCAAATGACCATTATGCATCCAGTAATTGGCAAGCTTTTTACCATCATTACAGCATGAACTTTGGGCAATTTCATTTTCATGATGCGGAAAAACAAGGTCAATACCCCCGCCATGAATATCAAAAGTTTCCCCAAGATACGCCTTAGCCATCGCAGAACATTCAATATGCCAACCCGGGCGCCCAAAGCCCCAGGGGCTTTCCCATCCAGGCATATCATCAGTGGACGGTTTCCATAAAATAAAATCTTCTGGATCTTTTTTATAAGGTGCCACTTCAACGCGGGCCCCAGAAATAATTTGATCCTTGTCAAATCCGGACAAAGCCCCGTAATTTAGATCTGTTCTTACACTGAACAAGACATGGCCTTCGGCTTCGTAGGCATGACCTTTTTTGATTAAGATTTCAATAATATCAATCATTTGTTGAATATGGGCCGTTGCACGCGGTTCAATATCCGGAGACAACGCATTCAATGCCGCCATATCTTTGTGATATTTTTCAGTTGTACGCTTTGTTAGATTATCAATTGATTCTTTATTTTGCTTTGCCGCCTTAATAATTTTATCATCCACATCTGTGATATTTCTGGCATAGGTGACCTTTGGATAAAGGTGCTTTAAAAGCCGGTAAAGAACATCAAAGACCACAACAGGGCGGGCATTTCCAAGGTGGGCCGGATCATATACAGTCGGCCCGCAAACATACATTTTCACATGATCCATATCAATTGGCTGAAATGCTTCTTTTTTACGTGATAATGTATTGTATAATTTTAAGGTCATTTTAATTTTCTACTGCCCGGTAAAGCCTTTCTTTAACCGTTTCAGGCCCCATCAACCCAATAAGAATCTTTAATTCTGGCCCATGATCTTGGCCCGTTAATGCCTGGCGCAAAGGTTTGAATAAGGTTTTACCCTTACGATCTGTTTCTTTTTTAAGTTTTTCCATCCATACGTCCCAAGGATTTTCTTGCCATGGCCCGTGGGGTAATAAATCAATTGCTTTACGAATAAAACTTATGTCTTCTTCTGCTGCTGCAACTGAAACATCGCCGCGACAAATTGTCCACCAATCATGAACATCATTCAAGGTATCTAAATTAGCCCGTACCGTTTGCCAGAATTCCTGATCCATTTTTGATAAGTCAATATATTCGATGGCTTCTTCAAATGAAAGTTCATGAATTATTTTTTTATTAATCAGCTGCAGTTGATCCATTGAAAATTTCGATGTCGCCCGGGCAAATTTTCCTATGTCAAAAGACTTAATAACGCTTTCCATATTATAAAAAGGTTGTATCGCATCAGATGTCCCAATTTTTGATAAATAACTTATCAAAGCCATGGGTAAAATGCCGTCTTTTCGTAATTCACGCAGGCTTAAACTTCCAAATCGTTTTGACAACCCTTCCCCTTCTGAACCAGAAATTAAGGCCAAATGGGCAAATGTAAATTCCTTTGGATCTCCACCAACTGCTTGTATTAACTGTAGTTGTATAGCTGTATTGGCAACATGATCTTCCCCACGGATAACATGGGTCACATCAAGATCAATATCATCCACAACTGATGCCAGGGTATAGACAGGACTGCCATCTTCACGAATTAGGATAGGGTCACTTAATTTACTGCCTTCAAAATGCACGGTACCACGCACAAGATCATTCCATTCCACAGCATCATCTGTTAATAAAAATCGCCAGTGGGGCTTTCGGCCTTCTTCTTCATAAGCTGTGATTTTTTCTTGCGTAAGGCTTAATCCTTCACGGTCATAAATAGGAGGTTTTCCAGCATTCAAACAAACTTTGCGTTTGTATTTTAATTCTTCTGGCGTTTCATAACAGGCATAAAGGCGCCCGTCTTTTTTCAAAATTTCAATAACTTCTGCATATCGATCCAGGCGATCTGATTGCTTTTCAAATTCATCAAAATCTAAACCAAGCCAGGCCCAATCTTCAGATAAGGCTTCGACATATTTATTGTCACTGCGTTCTAAATCCGTATCATCCAACCGCATTAAAAATTTTCCGCCGTTATGTCGGGCAAAAATCCAATTAATAAGGGCTGTTCGACAGTTTCCAACATGTAAATACCCCGTGGGACTGGGGGCAAATCTTACTTTCATTCTATTTCCTTAAATTCCTCGTTTAATATACTTTGCTGCGTTGCGTTTCACCCAACGTGTATAAAGACTCATCAAAATAATATATGGGATAAAAATATATATTTGTCTAGACGGTGTGATGTGTTGCAACAAAATTGCGCCAAATCCTTGTAACATCGCAAAGCCCATATATATCAAACTTATCTGCCGATGTGTATACCCCGATCGGTTTAAAATGTGAAATAAGAAGGTACGATGGGGGTACCATATTGTTTGCCGCAATGAAATACGACGTGACAAGGTAATCGCCACATCATATATAAAGGAAAAGAATAACAAGGGAACAGTATAAACAGAAATTGAATCATGGCTGGTTTGTGCCGCCAAGATAAATATAATTGACCAGGTGAATCCTAAAAACTGACTTCCCACATCACCCATAAAAATGCGCGCCGGGGGGAAATTAAAAATAAAAAAGCCCAGGGTTGCCCAAAGCATTGTAAAACTTAGGAAGAAAATGGCTTTTTCCCCAAGCATTGCGGCAATAATTGCACTGAATAAACTGGCAACGATGCTGGTACCTGCCGCCAAACCATCCAGGCCATCCATAAAATTAAAGGCATTCATAAACCCAACGATCCAGAATAAAGATAACACACCTCCCAGACCGCCAAGATACCAAACACCAATATGCGGCAACGGCAAAGTATCAAAAGAAAGACCGCCCGTCACCACAACAACAGCGCCCAAAACTTGGATGGCCAATTTTTTTCTAAAACTGATTCCTGTAATGTCATCTTTTAAAGAGGCCATCACAATTAAAATGGCGGCAAGTAACATCAAAATCAGTCGCCATTCAGGAATATGGGAAAAATATCCCCCCCAAAAGAAATAAACCATGCAGAATAAAAAGCTTGATACAATCGCCACTCCCCCACTTCTGGGTGTGCGGGTTGAATGGGATGATCTGTGCGTTGGATCATCATGGATACCAATCCATACCATCAGCCTTGTAATTGCCATTGATAAAGAGAAAGTTAGAATTCCAATAAATATAAAGTCTGTATTAATCAAAATTTTTCCTATTATTGTGTATGTTCTTTAGACGAATATAACCCATATTTCATGACAAGCCGCCCATTCTACAAATAATTTCCCATGATTTATCATCAATTGGCATAACAGATAAACGGGATTGGCGAATCAAAGCCAATTCTTGTAATTCAGGATGCCCTTTAATTTGTGCCAAAGTAACAGGTTTGGGAACTGGCTTAACGGGTTTTATATCCACTACAATGAATTTTCCCGTTTCATCTGTGGGGTCTGGATAAAATTCTTTCACAATTTCAACAATCCCAACAATCTGTTTTTCTTTAACAGAGTGATAAAAAAAGGCGTAATCCCCAACCTTCATTTGTTTCATGTTGTTCTGGGCCTGGTAATTTCGTACACCATCCCAATAATCCACGCCTTCTTTAACCTGGTCATCCCAAGACCATGTTGAAGGTTCAGATTTTAATAACCAGTATTTCATTCCCTTTTTCCTTGTTGACGTGTCTATTGTTTTTCATATAGCATAATAACAGAGTCTATATAAAAATTAATTTTTAACAAGCGGGGATTACCATGCAAAAACGTACTTTTAAATCATTTATTGCCTTATTTGGAATAGGGCTCCTGTTTTCACAAAGCGCCCAGGCTATTCCGGGATTTGGAAAGAAAGCATCTTGGGGTGATACTGTAAAGGCAGAAATTGCCAAAGTTAAAGATATGCCAAGTATTCTTTCAATGGACCCTGATGATCAAACTAATGACGGAAATGTAAGCTGTAGCCCAAGATTCACGGATTGTAGCAGTATTAACGGTTATGCCTCCATGGTTAAGGCTGGATGTGTGCCACGCGTCAGTCAGCATAAATCCATTCAAACATGTAAAGAGAATCTTTGTTTAAACCGTTGCGCGAACAACAAGTGTTCTGCAGACGACCCCGAAGACCTTAAAAAACTTTGTGGTCTGCATTGTGGGGAAGCATACCTTAAAACTGGATCTGCCCAAGAACGTTTAAAAACATGTTTTGATAAATGGCAACTTCCAAAACCAGATGATTACATGGAAAGACTTGGCGATTGGTCAAGAAAAGATACTGCAAGCTGGCCTTTGACTTTAGACCAAGCACGTGATTTTGTTGCCTCAACCCAAGATTCAAAAAAGGAATCCGCGGAAACAATTAAACAAAGCAGTGGATTCATTAATGAATATAAAGCTGAGTATGCAAAAACAGCAAATCAATATGGTAAATTGTTGAAACAACAAGATAAAGCCCATAAAGAAATGTCAAAACTTTTGGAAATGTACAGGGCATTCAAAGCTGACTTGGCAACTACACGGGCCAAAAAAGAAGAAGGGGTTAATAATGAAAAAATTAAGCCAGCTGTCTTTGATAAAGTTGAAACAGATGCCATTTCCGGCAAATTGCCATCCGAACACAAAGATAAAACTTTGAAACTGCCTGTTAAAGAAAAAGACTTGGATAAGCTTATTGCTGAAATTGTTGCAGACTTTAAGTTAAGCCTTGGTTCCGACCTTGATAAAGTTGTTAAAGCCGCCAAGGATGCCGTAGGCGCTGAACAATTCAAAGCAGCCGGTAAAAAAGTTTTGAGCCTGGTAAAGATTAGAAAACAACTAGTATCCAAAGAAGCCGCTGATGAAGTTGCTGAGGAAGCCGCTGAAGAAGATGAAGAAACCTCTGGAAAAACTAGAAAAAAAAGAAGACGTAAATAAATCTTAATCAAAATTTTTGATTAAATCTAAGCCCCCTTTATTGGGGGCTTTTTTTATGTCTTATTTGGGACGTTTGACATCCTTCATTGATCTGCGCTACCATAAAAATATGGATAAGCATATTGATGCAATAGAAAAATTTATAGCAGGGTTAAATGGCAATTACTTAGAAGTCTTTGCCTACACAGTTGGAATTTCTTTCGCCAGTTATTTCGTTCTAAAGTTAATCATTGTCAAATTAATTGGCATGTACCTAAGTAGACGACGTAAAGAATGGGAAAGCATTTTCAAACGCCATAAAACTTTTAACGTTATTCCTTCGCTGCTTCCTTTGGTGATTCTATATATTGGGGCCGAAAACTTACGCAATGTCCCCAAAATTATTGAAAATACTTTATTGGCCTTTATCACTTGGGCGATTACTTTGGGAATTGTGCGTGTTATTCGTACACTTCATGCCTTTTACCGACGCAATCCAGCCACAAGCCGTAATTCCATTACGGGGTATATCCAGTTCTTAAATATCATTATCTATCTTATTGGGATTGTTGTCGCTGTATGCGTTTTCTTAGATAAATCCCCCCTTGTTTTCTTAAGTGGTTTGGGTGCCTTAACAGCTGTTCTTGTTTTGGCTTTTCGTGAAACGATTATGTCTTTGATGGCGGGCCTTCAAATTTCAGTCAATAATTTAATTCGCAAACAAGATTGGATTGAAGCCCCCGCCTTTGGCGCAGATGGGGATGTTGTTGATATCACTCTGCATGTTGTTAAAATCAAAAACTGGGACAATACCATTTCCATTATTCCCACCTACAAGTTGCTGGAGGCTGGGTTTAAAAACTGGCAAGAAATCTATCGTGTGGAAGGTCGCCGAATTACACGTGCCATTATTATTGACCAAAGCACCATAAAAATGATGGAAAAAAAGGATATTACAGCCATGGAAAAAGATAAATTTTTGGGCACCTTTTTAAAGGGCAATCTAAGTAAAATGGCTGAAAAAGAACCTTTGACAAACTTAACAGCGCTAAGAAAATATTTGGCGGCCTACCTGCATGCCAAAAAAATTATTCGCGATGATATGACCTTTATGATTCGTTTGCTGGAACCCAGTGATTCAGGTTTACCCTTGCAAATGTATGTCTTCAGTAAGGAAACGGATTGGGTAAAATATGAAGAAATTCAGTCAAAAATTACCGAATATGCTTTGGCTATTTTACCCAAGTTTGGCCTGCGCGCCTATCAACGCCGTTCTGATAAATAATAGATTATAGATTAATTAGTCACCTGGTGGCACACCCCCTAAAATTAGCTAGGAATTAAAGCATAAAAAAACCGGGCCTTGAACCCGGTTTTTTATTCACTTTTGGTTGTTTTTTTATTTAGGAAGTCTTTCCTTCTTCTCCCAAACGAGCGGCCATTGCTTCTGCACTTCTTACTGCGTCAGCTTTTCCTGGTGTTCTTCTGGTTGGAATTCCTGAAGCACCTCTACGCGGTTTTCTTACTTTTAACCCTCTAGAAGAAGCTCCAGGCCTATTTTCATGCCCTGCTGGCAACAGAGCTCTATCACTAGGAGACACTGAAGCACGCCCACTTCTTGAACTTGGGCTTACCACTGGTGATGCTGATCTTCTCAAAGCTTTCACCATTCCCCTACTCACACCTTCATGACGTGAAGGAGAAAAAACACTAGAACCTGCTATTCTGGCTTCAAATTCTGCTAATCTTGCAGATAGGTCTTCATTTCTTTCTCTTTCTTGTTCAAGGGACCTTCTTAGCCTATCCTTAGTTGGAGACTCTGCTCTTGCAGCACCTCTTCTTGCACTTCCTGGAGTTCCAGCTGCCCTTGCTCTAGCTGCAGGACTTCTAAGGCCTGGGCTTCCAACTCCAACTACTTTTGCTAACCTTGCACGCGCACTTGCAAGCTCTCTACTAATCGTACTGATCCTTGCATCTCTTTTCTCAACTTCTTCTCTAGCCCTTTCTACTGCCATTGCAGTAATTTGACCATCATACGTTTTTATACGCCTACGCATTTGTATCATCTCCAGCTCTGCAGTTTCTAAAGCTACACAGGCTTTAGCAGCTCTTTCATCAGAATTATCTGCCTGTTTTTCAAGTTTTGTTACAGTCTCAGCATAATCATCTTTTGTATCTTCAAGCTCTTCTACTATTGTTTCTGCGCGATCCATAATTGCGGCCTTAAGTGCAGCTGGAATTTCTGCTCTTCTAACTTTTCTATGATCAGCTATTTCAAATATTCGTGCTCCATCATCTTCTGTAACAAAGGATCCAAATCGATGCGTTTCTAATTCTTCCTCCATCCCTAATCCAAAAGCCACAGCTATACACCAGCTTCTCCAATTTCTAAGCTCAATTTGTCCCTTGCGTACTCTTCCACGTGATACTAGTGTACCCATTGTTCCTACACTTTCCCCTTCCCATGCTGCTCTTTCAGCTATCCTGCGGGCAGCTCCAGGTGGGGTTTCTCTTGCTTCTCTTTCACTATGACTGGTGGGGGTTCTTAGCGGAGAAGGAGAAGTTTCAAACCTGTCCCTTTCACTTCCCGCAGCATACCCATTATTACATAAAAGTACATATCCTATGCTCATCATAAATATCTTTTTTTTCATCTTTTCTTCCTTTCTAGCTTAATTACTTCTTATTATATTACTGGACTGCTTTTGCAGCGCTTTTTCTTGCTCTTTCAGCTTTTCTTCTTTGCATTCCCTGTTGTCTCTCTATAGGAAAACTTTCTGGTAAAGAGCTTTGATTTTCTTCATCATCTAATCTAGGAAAGTGTTCTATGCTACCTCCTCGTGAAGTCGAAACCCTACCTCTGCGTATAGCACCCCTTACTCCTGCTCCAGGAGAAAATACTTTAGTTGTATGGGGGTGCGAGGATTTTCCACTCATGTTACTTTCTTCAGAAGGACGTAAAGTTCTTGCTCTTGCACGCGCTGCTCTTTTTGCAGCTATACCTTTCATTCTCTGGGTAGATGGATCTGCTGCAGCAGCTTCCTCCTCTGCTTCTTCTTCTGCATCCCCTTCAGAA
>Ga0222664_1000025_pt1 | contig 127337 bp, 135 predicted proteins | sample AntAcemetagen604_FD_181147 | JGI IMG/M metagenome (GOLD analysis project Ga0222664, IMG submission 181147) | Saline water microbial communities from Ace Lake, Antarctica - #604 | ecosystem: Environmental > Aquatic > Non-marine Saline and Alkaline > Saline | place: Antarctica: Ace Lake... | reverse complement strand
AAATTCATATTAAATGTCGTCTCTTAAGACAATCCGCCCAAGAAAGCCAGCGACGAGATGGAGAGCACAATTGCAATTACTTTCTGAAGATTCCAGTGTTCATTGTAAATGACAATCGCGAGAACAATTGGAATCAAAATATACATTGAATGTATTGTCTGCACAATGGCCAGAGTACCACCACTTATATACGCATGGAGTGTAAAAAGCATAGACACTCCAATTAGACCAGCTCGCCAAAGTGAACCCATCACAAGTCCTTTAGATGTCTCGAGCATAAGCACCACAAACAGTCTTCCAATACCTTTTTTAAGGACGATAACAGATAGTGTGCCAACCGATAGTCCAAATGACATTAAAGTCATAACAACCAGTGTAGGGATCATTACATCAGAACCCAATTTCATAAATGAGGCAGAGGCGGCTGAGAACATCCCTGTAAGCAACACCAGGCCTAGACCTGCAAGTAAATAGGTTTGTCTACCGTTTTCTATCTTTGTAATGAGAAGTAATGGAACAAGAAGACCAAGTAACATCCCAAACCACTCTACCCTTGAAAAGGCTTCCCCGAAAAAAACCACTCCAACACAGATACTTAAGGCTGGAGCAATTAATTTATAAAGAGGAAAATATATTGTGGAATCAATAAATCTCAGTGCGTATACTTTAAAAATATTTGTCAGGGAAGCTATAAAACCGCCTATAAATACCAGACCACCAACCAGACCAAACGCCATAGACCAGTCGTATCTAAAAATGACAATGGTAGCCAATACGCAGAACGATACCACCGCTCCATATAAACTAAATAATTCAGCATTATACTTTCGAACAGCGGCCTGTTTAAAGAAAAAGTTACTTAGGCCAGCAGCAACCGCTGCCCCTATTGCACTCATAAACCATATTTCCATATGACGATAAGTATAACCCTTGAATCTATATAAGTACTACTTCCCCTCCATAGCTGTTTATATTGTATAAATTGTTTTTGCAAGAAAATATCTATTTATGTAATTATAAACGGTCGTTGATAATTACATAAATATGCTCGTACAAGCAAACACCTGTTTAAACGTACGTTTTAACAGGTGTTTTCTTGTATCTCTGGATTAAATATCGACATTCTTCTTAGTCCCACGAGCGAGGTGAAAGTGCAATTGAGCAACCTGTTGACGTGAACCGCCATTCATTACGACGGTATACTCATCCGCTTCCCAAGCTTTTTCTTTTACAATCTTTTGTGCCACTTTGAACATCTCTTCAATATAAACAAAATCGTCAGACTGCATTGTAGATAAATTCTTGAGCGCCTTCTTGGGCACAATAAGTAGGTGCTCTTCCCAATACGGTTTTGGATGCCAAAAGGCAATGACTCTGTCCGTTTCCATCACACGTTCGACTGGCAATAGGCTGGAGAACTTGCCAAAAGCGATACCAACAATTAATTCACCTACCGATGATTTGGCGAGTCGGAATAACACTTTTTTCATATATCTTTCTATATCAACACCGTCGCTTGATTGCCACTCACCTCAAGAGTTCCGCTCTCCTCTATTTCAAAGAATGTATCTTCGCCTCCGGCTCGGACGGTAATGACACCCCGCTTGAGTGGCGAGATGAGTGCCGAGTGGTGTGGGAGAATCGTCATCTCCCCTTCTATTCCCGGCACCGTCACTGACTCAGCTTCTCCTTCGAAAAGCGGGCCGTCGACTTTTGTTACGGTCAGTTGTAGTAATTTTTTTTCTGCCATAGATTATGAAGAAGTTACTTCATCAATACCGCCCTTCATATAGAAATCCTGCTCAGACTTACCATCATGCTTTCCATCAAGAATCTCTCCGAAGCCGCGGACAGTCTCCTCGAGTGTTACGTACTTACCCGGTGAGCCGGTAAATACTTCTGCAACACTAAATGGCTGACTGAGGAATCGCTGAATCTTACGCGCGCGGTATACTGCCTGCTTGTCATCCTCTGAAAGTTCTTCGATACCGAGAATGGCGATGATGTCTTGTAGATCCTTGTAGCGCTGAAGTACAAGCTTTACACCCTGGGCAACACGGTAGTGCTCTTCGCCCACAATATTTGGATCAAGGGCAGAAGAATTACTATCGAGTGGATCAATCGCAGGATAAATTCCAAGCGACGCAAGTGCGCGTGAAAGTACTACCGTAGAGTCAAGATGAGAGAAAGTTGTCGCAGGCGCAGGGTCGGTAAGGTCGTCAGCTGGTACATAGACAGCCTGTACAGACGTAATGGAGCCGTCCTTAGTTGAAGTAATACGTTCTTGCATTTTACCCATCTCCTCAGCAAGCGTTGGCTGGTAGCCCACTGCAGAAGATACACGTCCAAGAAGTGAGGACACCTCTTGTCCTGCCTGTGTGAAACGGAAGACGTTGTCCATAAAGAAGAGTACGTCCTTACCACCCTCGTCACGAAGTGCTTCAGCCATAGAGAGGCCTGTGAGCCCCACACGCGCACGCGCACCCGGCACCTCATTCATCTGTCCGAATACAAGTGCGGTCTTATCGAGCACGCCGGATTCTTTCATTTCATAGTAGAGGTCGTTTCCTTCACGTACACGCTCACCAACACCGGCAAATACTGAGTACCCACCGTGTTCAGACGCAACGTTGTGAATCAGCTCCTGAATAAGTACCGTCTTTCCCACTCCCGCTCCTCCGAAGAGTCCCACCTTTCCTCCTTTAATAAACGGCGCAAGAAGGTCAACCGATTTAATTCCCGTTTCAAAGACCTCCATTTTTGTAGACTGGTCACTGAACGCAGGAGCACTCTGATGAATTGCGCGTGTCTTCCCGCCCGCGAGCTCTCCACCACCATCGAGTGTCTTCCCGAGTACATTAAAAAGCCTTCCGAGCGATTGCTCTCCAACAGGAACAGAGATCGCCGCACCAGTGTCTTTCACTTCCATACCGCGCGTGAGTCCTTGGGTGTCTTCCATCGCAATTGCTCGCACGCGGTCAAGACCAACGTGTTGTGCAACCTCAAGTGTCAGCGTGTCGTCATCTTCTTTTTGCACTATGAGTGCATTAAGGAGCGCTGGCACACCATCTTTGAAGTGTACGTCAACGATTGGACCGACTATCTGTGTTATTGTTCCTTTTTTCATAATCTCTGTATTAATAAATTTTTAACTCTTCATTGCCTCAATTCCGCCGGTAATTTCACTAACCTCTGCTGTAATCGCTGCCTGGCGCGCTTTATTAAATTTGATTGTAAGCATCTTGGTAATCTCTTTTGCCTTATCGGTTGCATTTTTCATAGCAACCATACGTGCTGAATGCTCTGATGCCTTATTCTCGAGGAGTGCGTGGTAGAGCATAACCTGTACAAGCTGAGGAATCAACACGTGCATCACCTCCTCAGCGCTTGGCTCAACGGTATAAACATGCTCACCAAAAGAGACCTCATCCTCACCAATCACTCCCTTATTTTTAGGCGCAATATCACGAACCATTGCGCCAAGTGCTTCTTTCTCAAGCGGAAGTACTTGGCGCAGAAGTGGGTGTTGCTCAAACGTGGAAACAAAATTTTGAAAAACTACTGACACTGAGCTATACTCTCCTCCCTCAAACTTCTTTGAAATAATTTCTCGGACTTCCTGCATATCAGAAAGAGAAACCTCGTCACTGACATTGGTATACTCCTTATCTATAGAGTATCCCTCGCGGAGGAAAAACTCGTGTGCCTTTCGTCCAAATGCAATGATGCGAATACCCTCCTTTTGTTTCCCCGCAAGGACCATTGATGCTTCCTTGAGCACCGCACTGTTGAGGCTCCCAGCAAGACCTTTGTCACTAGTTATAACCACGTAGCACTCCTTACCACCTTTCTTTTCTGAGGTAAAAAATCGCTCACTGTCCTGACTACGGCTAATGCGTTCAAGGATACGTACGGCAGACTGTGCGTAAGCCTTACCTACAAGCGCACGCTCCTGACTCTTCCGCATCTTGACCGCAGAAACAGCCTCCATAGCCTTGGTAACTTTGCCGGTTTTCTGCGTAGTGATTATTTTGTTTTTAATCAGCTTAAGTGCCATTGATTCTTGATGCTACTTAGCGGTATAGAGATTTGCGTGTGAGTCTTTAAAAGTTGTCATTGCTTTATCCATCTGTGCTGTCAAGTCATCCGTGAGTGCCTTCTCACTTTCAATCGTGTCGAAAATCTTCTTGTGGTCACGCTCGATGTACGAGAGATATGCGTCCTCAATAGCGCGAACGTTCTCTACCGGTGCGCCGTCCATGATGCCTCCGTTGGCTGCATAGAGTGAGACGACCTGCTTGTAGAACGGCATTGGGTTGTTCTGCTTCTGCTTGAGGAGCTCAGTGAACTTGCGACCACTTTCAATACGAGCTTTTGTTTCTTCATCAAGGTCTGAAGCAAACTGCATGAACGCCTCAAGCTCACGGAATTGCGCGAGTTCAAGACGAATTTTCCCTGAAACCTTCTTCATCGCCTTTGTCTGTGCACTACTTCCCACACGCGATACCGAGATACCGACGTTGAGTGCAGGGCGAATACCCTTATTAAAGAGGTCTCCCTCGAGGAAAATCTGTCCGTCAGTGATAGAAATAACGTTTGTTGGAATGTACGCAGAGACGTCACCTTCCTGAGTTTCGATAATCGGGAGAGCAGTAATAGAACCTCCACCCAGCTTTTCTGAGAGCTTTGCAGAACGCTCGAGCAGGCGTGAGTGGAGATAGAAGATATCTCCCGGATATGCCTCTCGTCCTGGAGGACGACGAAGGAGAAGCGACATTTGTCGATACGCAACCGCATGCTTTGAAAGGTCATCAAAAACAACAAGCACGTCCTTCCCTTTGAGCATGAAATACTCTCCTACGGCAGCACCCGCAAACGGCGCAAGGTACAGGAGAGGAGAAGCTTCTGACGCAGATGTTGAAATCACGGTCGTGTATTCCATCGCACCTGCTTCTTCAAGTGTACGCACGATATTGGCAGTCTTTGACTGCTTCTGCCCAATAGCAACATAAATACAAATCGGTCGACTTTCTTTTGGTTCGTTCTTTTGGTTGATGATAGTATCGATTGCTATGGTAGTCTTTCCCGTCTGACGGTCACCAATGATGAGCTCGCGTTGACCACGACCGATTGGAATCATCGAGTCAATCGCCTTGATTCCGGTATGAATTGGTTCATTTACGCTTGAGCGATCCATCACACCAAACGCAACACGCTCGATTGGCATATGTCCATCTGCTTTGATAGCTCCTCGAGCATCGAGTGGTTCACCAAGGGGACTGATGACGCGTCCGACCACATCATCACTCACTGGGACTGAAAGGAGTTGTTCTGTACGCTTAACGAACATTCCTTCGCGTACATTTGTTGACTCTCCAAGAATCACCACCTTTACCACCTCTTCCTCAAGGTTCAGGATGAGGCCATAGAGTACCTCACTATCTTCAAGTGCTTCTTTGAGAGAACGGTCTTTATCAGTATCAAAAACAACCATCTCCATCATTTGAGCGGACGCGAGTCCGTCGATTTCGGCAACACCATCAGCGACACTAGTGACCACACCAACTTCTTCGGCAAAAGTATTGAGGTCAAGTGACTCAATTTCTTTCTTTATTCGTTCTATGATTGCTGTGCTCATGGTGTTTTAGTAATGATTTAGATAGTAATGATTTTAATACGTATTTAAATACTGATTAAATTACGTAATTAATGACGTTGTAATGTTCCGATACAGCTTGACGAGCTTCCCTTTATAACTTCTATCAAGATATTTCCCTTTGTACTGAAAGGTAAATCCTCCGACCTGACGTTCGTCGGTAAACACAGTAGGTTCTCCCGTAGCATCGAAACTCTTCTGTGCGTTTGCTATTTCTTTCGCAAATTGCTTAACGGATGATTCAATTGCAACAGTAACAACAGGTGCGTCCGACACTGCTTTTTGTTTTGCGTAGCGAGAAAGTGTTCGTACTATAGGACCTTTAAGTTTCTGATGCCCGCGACGCACAAGCACTGCATCAAGTCTCTCAAAAGCCTTTGGAGTGGATACCCCACCCTCAATCACTTCATACATTGCTTTTGCATAACTTTCTGCCAACATATTTATGATGATTGTTCTTTTATGACGCGTTCTGCAGCAAGAACAGCGAGTTTAGCGATTTCTGCCTCACCTTCTTTCTCCATCTTTTTCTTTAGTTCCTCACCTTTTGCGCCAGCATCTTTTACAATACCCTCCGCTTTTGTCTCTGCAGAAGCGATGATGCTCACCGCTTTCTGGTCAGCAAATTCCTTTGCCTTCAAGGCAACTTCACTCGCATCCTTGTTTGCTTCTGTAAGTATTTTCGAGCGCTCTTCCTCGGCATTGGCCTTGAGGGAGGCTGCATCTTCTGCATCCTGCACACCTTTCTTCACCTTCTCCTCTCGGTCATGAATCATCTTCATCACCGGTGTGTAGAGGAAGTACCACAACACACCCATAAGAAGTGCGAAGTTGAATACCTGGATGACGATAAGTCGCCAGTCTATACCAAATGCGTGAAGAATTTCTACCATAGACTACGCAAACTTAATGATGAATCCGACTACAAGTGCGAAAATCGCGAGTGCCTCGGTAAAGGCAATGCCAATAAACATCGTTGTCTGTATTTTTCCTGAAGCTTCTGGATTACGTCCGATTGCCTCAAGTGCTCGCCCTGCGATCATTCCAATACCGAGGCCTGGACCAAACACTCCCACACCTACGGCTATCGCCATTGCTATTGCTTTTGCTGCTTCTAATTCCATAATGTTATTTAAACTTATCCTTAAATGAATAAATGAGAAAGGTCAGCATACTGACCACTCTCATCCACTCACTAGTGAGGTTCCTCAATCGCCAACTTAATAAAGAACAATGTCAACACCGCAAAGATAAACGCCTGAATAAATCCAACAAATATTTCAAATGCTAAAAATGGTGCAGGGGCAATAAACGGAACAAAGAAGATGATGACCAAAATCAACGTCTTCCCCGCAAAGATATTTCCAAAAAGACGGAAAGAAAATGAGATGAGACGCGCTAACTCACTCACGAACTCAATGATTCCCACTGCGAACGCCAGTGGTGAGCTAAAGTTAACAAACTTACCGCCATACTTCAACACACCAAGTACTAATACTCCCGCAAGTTCAATAGTAACAAAAGCAACGAGTGCAAAGGCAAACGTAATATTAAGATCAGTTCCTGCGGGATGTAAGAACGGCACGAACTTCGCACCATGTTCCGCCATTTTAGTAACACCAATCGCATCAACTCCAGGCAGAAGCCCTACCCAGTTTAAAGATAGAACAAAGAGAAAGATAGTCGCAATCAATGGAAAAAATCTCCGGGTGTAGGTCTCGCTCTCCAGAACGTCTTTTACATACTCATACCCGCCTCCCACAAGCGCCTCTACGAGCACCTGCAGCCCTCCGGGCACCATCTTAAGCTGGCGACGAAATAGCACCGCAAAGAGTGTTATGAGACCCATCACGAACCACACGGTCACCAATGTGTTCGTAATAGGTATACCAAAAATGTACCCTAAAATATCGGGTGCGAGATGGATAGAAAGTCCTCCTTCTGAGCCATTTTCTGCAGCGTGTGCGATGTGTACAAATCCCATAAATGCGCCCGCATTCTACCAGAAAAATGCCCTGAAATAAAGGTGGATTGTGGGTAATATGACTGGGTTTTTGCTAGATAATCTAACAGGATTTGTTTATGACGATATATTTTTACGTTGATGATTTTTGAAGAATCGCATTAGGAATATAGCTGCACAAGGGAGAAATGCGACCGGAAACATCAAGAGGAAGACAACTGCCCATCCTTCAAGATTATTAATTCCGATCCACATAAAACCGGTCGTTACATGTTCATTCGTGCCAAGAACGTCTGCCCAACTCTCCGGTAACAAGAACAGTGTTGAAGAACCTAAGTATAAGCTCAATATCCCTACATAAGGCACTGTGCCAAGAAAAGACAAGGCTAGACTCCATAGAATTGGATATACAAAGAGCCACTTAAATCCATTGTTCATAATTTGAAAATTATAACACAAGAAAATCTGGAGGGCAGGTTGTGATTATGGTGACAGGATTCGGCGCCAGTACTAAATAAAATTCTGCGTAAACTTGAATTTTATTAAGGACTCGCTGCCCCGTCGCTTCTGTTCCGAGTCAAAGTCCCTTTTGCCTCGGGCTTCGCCAGAAGCTTTTTTCGAATCCTGTCGGGTCCTACAAACAGCAACAGCCGTGAAGCTAACGCTTCACGGCTGACTGATTTGTGGACCCGACAGGATTCGAACCCGCTGCCTCCTCAGTGCAAATGAGGCGCTCTACCAATTGAGCTACGGGCCCAGTACGACAGGGCATTTACTGAGCCCGCCTATAATAAAAGGTTTTCTAGGTAAGGTCAATAGACCCAGCTCTTGAACTAATTCTAGAGTTAATTCAAGAGCTGGAAGCGTGAGTAATCTCGTCAATACTTCTTGCCAACGCAAAATCTTTTTCCGTCACACCGCCAGCACTATGTGTGAAAAGTACCACTTCCACAACTCCATATGAAAGCTTGATATCCGGATGGTGGTCAGCTTTTTCAGCAATCTTTCCTATGTTGTTTGCCAACTTAAGTGCTGAAGCAAAGTCTACAGTTTTAGCGATATACTTTAATCGAGAATGCTCTTTGTTAGTATGCCATTGTGACAGCGATTGCAACCTTTCTTCTACCTGTGATGGGGTGAGAGGAATCATTGAGTATCCAAAGCGTCCTGAATAAGATGAGAGATCAGTTCTTCATATGACGAACCCACAGCACTCATCGCCTTTGGAAATAGAGACTCTGAAGTTAGACCAGGCAATGTATTGACTTCCAAGAAATAGACACCTTCTGGATTAATCATAAAGTCGGAACGCGAATACTGTGAAAGGTCAAGATGTTCATGCACCAATTTAGCAACTCGTTCGATTTCTTCTTTTTCTCTTTTACTAAAACGCCCTGGACATATTTCTTGTGTCTCTCCAGTATATTTAACATCTCTCGCAAAGAATCCCGATCTCTCTGGAGGTATAATCTCAATATTTGGCAATGTGTACACCTCTTGGTCGCGAAAACGATTTAGCACACCACACGTTGCCTCTCTTCCAATAATTCTCTTCTCAACAAGCACCTGGTCATAGGTCTTCAAGGCATCGTCAATCGCCTGCGGAAGTAATGCAGAGTTTTGCACCATCATGACACCGACTGAAGATCCTGAGGATACGGGCTTGATAACATATTGAGGACCAAACATACCGCCAATAGCGTCCGCAACTTTATGGACATTTTTCTGTGAATCATTTGAGACCAGCATGTGTGGAGGCATTTGGACACCTAATTCACGAAACTGATCCTTAGTCATCGCCTTATTGATGGCAATATGTGAAGCATACGCCCCACTTCCCGTATATGGAACACCGTATCGATCTAGCATGCGTTGCACCTTTCCATCTTCACCAAATGCTCCGTGGAGCGCAAGAAATACCACATCTACAAGCGCGAGTAGTTGCTCAGGAAACCATTCGCGGCCATCGTAGAGCCAAATACCGCCTTTTGTAATAATGACATCGATTGGTTCATATATTTCACGATCAATAGCAGCAAGCACTCCGGCACCTGTCTGCATCGAAATCTCATATTCTTCACTTGGACCGCCACGAAGTACCGCGACTCTGATGTGCTGCATGCAGTAAATAGTACCACGGTGACTTAGGAGAAGTTTCGTTTTCTACTCTTTTCTCTATGATAATTAATGGCAAATCGATGTGCTTCAGCATTTGCCAGCAAAATCGCATCATGATGCGCGTGCACGACAGACCGCACCCCGATAATTCGTTCTGGACGGTGACGCTCATTCTTCACCACACCCACGACTGGAATAACGATTCCATATTTTTTAAGCATAGACTCTGCGACATTTTTCTGTGCAGTACTTCCGTCAACAACGAGCACCTGTGGAAGTGGCCATTCATCGTGCCCGAGACGTCTATCAAGCACCTCCTTCAGTGCCGCGGTGTCGTTCGCTTTTGTCACTGTCTGTATCTTAAATTTCCGGTAGTCACTTTTCTTTACCTTGCCCGCTTCCAGCACAGTCATAACTCCTACCATGTCATCTCCTGCAAGATGGGCAATGTCATACGCCTCGATCCGTACCGTCTTCTCGTCGCGATAAACACGTGAACTATCCTTAAGAAGTGCAATGTCTTGAATATGAGTAAGTGCAAATATCTTCTTCTTAATAACCCCCGCTTTTTCGAACTCTTCCGTCTTAACCACCGCCTTCATCTCGTTCTCAAGCTCCTTCACCACCTGTCCCTTCTTTCCTTCAAAGAAAAGTCTTATGTGCCGTATCGTTTTTTGATACTCTTTCTTCGATTGCACACTCGGATAGAGTCCAATTTGGCGATTAAAATCTATCCTTCCGCGTGCCATCTTACTTTTTTCTTTACCAACTGGTTGCTTTGTATCATAAAATTGAAAGAGTCTGCGTATAATCTTGAGTGCTTCTTTAAAAAGCGATCCATTAGGAAAGGGGCCAAAATGATACTTGATCTCCTTATCAGTAAATTTTTCTGTTATGTCTTTTCCGCGCACTACCAGCACACGTGGGAATTCCTCGTTGGTGATAATGAGATGGTTAAAACTTTTATCATCCTTTGAAATTGTATTGTGGCGAGGTTTATGACTTCGAATGAGATTCGTCTCGAGGATATACGCTTCAAGCACTGAATCGGTATCTGTCCACTCGACCTCCTTTGCCCCCTCCACCATTTTTTCAATCAGATGGCTTCTCTTTTCACTCAACCGTCCATCAAAATAGCTACGCACCCGATTCTTGAGTGACGTTGCTTTACCGATATAGAGAATCTCCTTTCGTTTTCCGAGGAAAAAATACACGCCCGGCGCGTCAGGGATTTTCTCTTTAACAACATCCTCCTTTTTCATAAGAATTTCACTGAGTATACAAGAATTAAACACTCACCTCAAAAACCGCATTTATGTAATAATGAACGGTCGTTCATTATTACATAAATGGAAGAGATGGCACGATGCAGAACTCTCCACTAGAAATTAGTTTATTTCCGAAGTGTTTTCTTAAGATACTGTCCGGTGAATGACTTATCCGATTTTGCAATATCTTCTGGAGTACCTTTTGCAACAATATTTCCACCTTTTGCTCCCCCTTCCGGGCCAATGTCAATCACATAGTCGGCACACTTAATGAGATCGAGATTGTGCTCAATAACCATGACGGTATTCCCTCGATTTACTAATGCTTGAAGAATCTCAATAAGTTTCTTTACGTCCTCATAGTGAAGGCCAATCGTCGGCTCATCGAGTAGGTAGATAGTCTTTTGTGTGTGCGGTCGATAGAGTTCTGATGCAATCTTTACGCGCTGTGCCTCACCGCCAGAGAGCGTCGTTGCACTCTGTCCGAGCTCAAGGTAACTCAGTCCTACATCAAGAAGCGATTTGAGACGTTCTTGAATTGCAGGAACATCAACGAAGAATGCGTGTGCTTCTTCCACCGTCATATGAAGTACTTCGTAAATATTTTTTTTCTTATAGGTTACTTCAAGCGTTTCTTTGGTGAAGCGTGTCCCGTCGCACACATCGCACGTTACGTATACTGTCGGGAGGAAGTGCATCTCTACCGCAATCATGCCATTACCCTGACACGCTTCACATCGTCCGCCTTTCACATTGAATGAGAATCGCCCCGGCTTCCATCCGCGTGCTCGGGCTTCGCTCGATGCCGCAAAGAGGTCACGGATGTGTGTGAACGCTCCCGTGTATGTTGCTGGATTAGAGCGCGGTGTGCGCCCAATTGGTGACTGATCAATCAGGATTGAGCGACCAAGGTATTCACTTCCTGAAAATGATGCTGCATTGTACGTCTTCGGTGTTCGATATTTTTTATCAAGCCGTGAACGAAGATTTCTATGGAGAATTTCATACATAAATGTCGACTTTCCCGAACCCGAAACTCCTGTCACACAGATAAGCCTGCCGAGAGGAATATCAACTGCGAGATTTTTTATATTAAATGCCTTTCCTCCCTTTATTTTTATTGAACCTTTCTCACCATCGCGACGTTTTTCTGGAATCTCAATCTTCTTGTCTCCGCGAAGATAATCGAGCGTAATAGATTTTGATGGGTTTGTTTTTGCTGAAAGTAGTTTATCTAAATCATCAGCAACTACGATCTCACCGCCGTGTACGCCAGCACCAGGACCAATATCTACAATATAGTCTGACGCAAAGATTGTGTCTTCATCATGCTCAACAACGAGAATAGTATTCCCCAAATCACGGAGCCCCGTGAGCGTCTTAATGAGTCGGTCGTTGTCTCGCTGATGAAGACCGATCGTCGGCTCATCGAGTACATACAGTGCTCCCACAAGTCCTGAACCAAGCTGCGAAGCGAGACGAATGCGCTGTGCCTCTCCTCCTGAGAGTGTGTTGGCACGTCTGTCGAGCGTGAGATACTCAATACCCACATCAAGCATAAACTGCAATCGCTCAATAATTTCTCGCAGTGCCGGCCATGCGATATCTTGATCTTTTTTGGAGAGCTTGAGGTTTGCAATAAAGTCCGAAACTTCTTTCACGGTCATCGAAGTGAGATCAACAATATTCTTACCTAAATCTTTCCCATTACCACCAAGATACACGCGGAGCGCTTCTTTACGCAGTCGCGCACCTTTACACATCGGGCACTCGTCACTTTGGAAGATACCCACAGTTCCGAGCCCATTACACTCCTCGCACGCTCCGTACGGTGAATTGAATGAAAAAAGACGCGGTTCTACTTCTGGGAACGACGAACCATCAATCGGACAAATAAATTTTGCCGAGAGCGTGCGCTCTGCCCCATCGGGGCTCTCAATTTTTACCAAACCATTCGATTCCTTAAGCGCAAGCTCAACCGCTTCCGAAAGACGTTCGCGTGCACCTTTTGAGTCGTCACGGAATTCACTCACATAAATTTCATCGACGAGCAAGTCGATGTCGTGACGTTTTGTTTTTGTAAGCTCAATCTTCTCGCGAAGTTGCATGATTTTCCCATCAATTTTGACCGTTTCATAGCCTTTTCCGAGCAAATCATAGAGCATCTGGTAGTACTCGCCCTTGCGACCCACAACGAGTGGCGCAAAAATGGATACCCGCGCAGAAGAAATCGCTACTCCCATCACTTCTTTTGCATTCTTTGCACTCTTAATTTCCCTTCCTTCAATAGATTTGAGGACGATACCGAGAATCTCATCTTGCGAGAGCTTTTCAATCTTTACGTCAGTATCCAAGCAGTACGGCTGACCGATACGTGCGTAGAGAATACGGAGATAGTCGTAGATTTCAGTAATAGTAGCCACTGTCGAACGTGGGTTTCGTGACGCAGATTTCTGATCAATAGAGATAGCTGGAGAAAGACCCGAGATTTCATCGACGTCGGGTTTTTGCATTTGCTTAAGAAACTGTCGCGCGTACGCAGAGAGCGACTCAACATAACGTCGTTGCCCTTCCGCAAAGATGGTGTCAAACGCCATTGATGACTTTCCTGAGCCTGAGAGACCGGTGAAAACCACCATCTTATTACGTGGCATTTCAACATCAACATTCTTAAGATTGTGGGTACGTGCACCCCGCACGATAATTTTTTCGTTCTGATTTCCTACGCTGGTTTTGGTCTTTTTTTGAGCCATATCACGCAATACCATCCGCGCATGTGGGCACGGATTGAATATAGATGATTATACCTAACCTACTTCTTTTTTCCACCCATCGCCTCCAGCGCTCGTATCTCATCGCGGATAAGCGCTGCGGTTTCAAAGTCTAAGAGCTTGACCGCCTCCTCCATTTGCTCACGCTTTTCTTTCAGTACTTTCTTTGGATTCTGCTTGTACAGCTCAGCGTCCACAGTCAGAAGTGTCTCAACCGTCTCCTCATGCTCTGTACGGAGTTGATCAGTGATGGAGCGAATCTCTTTTTCAATCGTCATTGGAGTAATACCATGCTCTTTGTTGTAGGCAACTTGTTTTTCACGACGGCGGTTTGTTTCCCCTATCGCCTTGTCGAGCGACTTCGTCATATGGTCTGCATAGAGCACCACACGGCCTTTCACGTTACGTGCTGCGCGCCCAATTGTCTGAATGAGCGAGGTTTCGCTACGAAGAAATCCCTCTTTGTCAGCATCAAGAATGGCAACGAGCTCCACCTCAGGCAGGTCCAAACCTTCACGGAGCAAGTTCACACCCACGAGACAGTCAAATTCTCCACGACGAAAATCGGTCAATATCTCTATGCGCTCCATCGTTTTTACGTCCGAGTGAATGTATTTTGTTTGAATTCCCTTGTCATCCAAGAAATCAGTAAGGTCTTCTGCCATCTTCTTAGTCAGTGTTGTCACCAATACACGAGCACCCCCTTTTATAATTTTTTCAGCTTCTGCAATAAAGTCTTTCACCTGTCCCGGATACTTCCCTTTCTCAGTAACCGGACGTACATCAATCTCTGGATCAACAAGTCCTGTCGGACGGATGACCTGCTCGACAATCTGACCAGACTTCCCGTCAGCAGTATCTCGCTCATATTGTCCCGGTGTTGCCGACATAAATACCATCTGCCCGACGCGCGCTTCAAATTCCTCAAAATTAAGCGGACGGTTGTCGACGGCGCTTGGCAAGCGAAAACCGTGTTCAACCAACGTCTTCTTTCGTGACTGGTCGCCCGCGTACATTGCGCCGAGCTGAGGAATCGTCACGTGCGATTCATCGATAAGTGTGAGGAAATCCGGCTTGCCGTCCTTGGTATGCGGGAAATACGAGAGAAGCGTATACGGCGCCTCCCCAGGAGAACGTCCATCAAAGTGGCGCGAATAGTTCTCAATACCGTTGCAGTAGCCGACTTCACGAATGAGTGCGAGATCGTGCTCGGTACGACGCTTGATACGCTCCGCCTCAAGCACCTTTCCTTCTTTTTTAAAAATTTTTAGTTGTTCATCGAGTGATTGCTTGATTTCCGCCATCGCGCGCTTACTTTCGTCCTCTGGCGTCACAAAGTGTTTTGCCGGGAAGAGATAAAACACATCCGCTTCCTCGATGAGTGCACGTGAGACGGCGTCAATCTTTGTAATAGAAGAGATGCCGTCCGCATTAAAACTGAGTCGGTAGATGACCCGTTCGTTCGTCGGCATAATTTCCACCGTATTGCCGACTGCACGAAAGTGTCCTGGTGTAAGGTCAACGTTTGTGCGTTCAAAATACATTCCCACGAGTGTGCGGAGCATCTCGGCGCGTGTAGATTTAAATCCCCGCTCAATCTTCTGATGCACTTTCTCGTACTGCTCAGGAGAACCGAGACCATAGATACATGAGACTGATGCCACGATGATGACGTCCTTGCGCGTCAAAAGCGCCTGCGTAGACGCGTGACGCAAGCGATCAATCTCTTCGTTAATCTGCGCTTCTTTCTCGATATACGTGTCCGAGATAGGCATGTACGCCTCTGGCTGATAGTAGTCGTAGTATGAGACGAAGTAGTGCACGGCGTTATTTGGAAATAGGTCGCGGTACTCCTGCGCGAGCTGAGCGGCGAGTGTCTTGTTGTGCGCAATAACGAGCGTCGGCTTCTGCACGCTTTGAATAACATTCGCTGCGGTGAAGGTCTTCCCAGAGCCCGTCACACCCAAAAGCGTCTGGTGTGTCATGCCAGACTTGTACCCATCCATCAGCTGTTTGATGGCTCGCGGTTGGTCACCTGCCGGAGTCTTTTCTGTTGAGAGTTCAAATTCCACTTGGTGAGTATACCTTTAGCTGTGTGGTATTATCAAGGATATGAGTGCCGAGAATACTCCAAAAATGAAAGACTTCGAGAGCTTGTTAGATACTGCAGCGGTAGAAATGGCAACTGCTTTTGTAGAGAAAAATCCTAATGTTAGTGGTAGTGCCGATGGATACAGGGATCTATCCCGACGGCGGATTGCTACATATATCGACCTAGCTCTACAACAAATAGCAACGTATGCGGAGCTTGCAGATAAAACAAAACGCGAATTTTTAGACCAAAATCATGACCCACACAAAATTGAAGCACTCATCAATGAGAATTCTTCTAGACTCGACAACTCAGTGAGAGAGGAGATACGTAATTTTTTAATTACAGAAGGAATTTCTCAAGACACTGTAGATCAATTAGTCGACTCCGCGTTTCAAAAAATGATACGCTCCGTAAAATAAGTTAGCCCAACATAGATACTTCTATTGATTGAGAATGCTTGCTCTCAATTTTTTAGTAAAATTCACAATCACGTACAGATTATGTAGCGAAGCGAGATGCGCGCCGAGCATTTCTTTGCTTCGAAAGAGGTGTGCGAGGTAGGCCTTGGTGTAGTGTTTGCACACATAGCAGTCGCACCCTTCATCCACCGGTGAGAAATCACGGATGAATTTATTATTTAAGAGATTTGCTTTCTGTATTACAGGGGTCTGACCCCTGTAATTAGAGGTGTGGTGGTAGATGGTTCCTGTGCGTCCAAGACGTGTGGGCGCGACGCAGTCGAACGTATCGCACCCCATCGCAACACCTGCCACAATGTCGTCCGGTTCACCGATACCGAGAAGGTGTCTTGGTTTATCTTCTGGGAGTATTTCATTCACCACTTTGAGTGATTCTCCCAAATCTTCTTTTGAAAACGAACCACCAATGCCAAAACCATCAAAATCCATGTCAGCGAGTGTGCGGGCGCTTTCTTGCCGGAGATCAAGAAAGCGCCCGCCTTGCACGACACCATAGAGACCCTGTTTTTTAAGCGCGTCGTAATTTTGCTTATGTGCAAGAATTGAACGTTTCGCCCAGCGGTGCGTGCGTTCCATCGCTTCTTTCTGATACTCATACTCTGCTGTAGGCGAGGTACACTCATCGAATGCAATGATGATGTCTGCGCCAATTGCATGCTGAATTTCAATAGAACGCTCCGCCGTGAAGCGGTGCATGGAGCCGTCAATGTGTGAGGTGAATGTCACCCCTTCTTCATCAATCACACAGAGTTTCCCATGACTCTGAGCAAGTGCTTTAGAATAGACATTGAGCTCCGCGCGTCCGTCTGTGTCGGACACATCACCTTTTGTAAACTTCGTCACGCCCTTTCCAAACGCTGCGCCGAGTGAGAATACCTGAAAGCCGCCGGAGTCAGTCATGGTCGGCATATTCCAATTGGCAAACTTTTGAATCCCTCCCGCCTCCTTAACAACCTCGTGTCCAGGCTGAAGGTAGAGGTGGTATGTGTTTGCAAGTGCGACCTGTGCGCCCACATACTCAGTCATATCCTCTGGCTTCAAGGACTTCACTGTTCCTTTTGTACCCACGACCACAAACGCTGGTGTCTCGATGTCGCCATGAGGAGTATGTATCACACCAGCACGGCCAAGAGTGCCGGGCTGACGTTTTAAGATCTCAAATGTAATCGGCTTATTCACTATTACTATTTTATATAGGGCCGCATCGTCCAGCAATTTTCCTTAGGAGGAAAAATTGGGACATAAATTCAGAATAGTCGCTACGCTCTTTTCTTCATTCATCAAATGTAATGGGAGCTTCCATCATTCAATGACCAGTAGTTCAACAGTGAATACCAATATTGAATTTGGAGCAATGGGTCCAACCTGTGCATTACCGTATGCCATATCTGGAGGAATGACAAGTACACGCTGACCACCAACCTTCATACCAACAAGTCCCTTCTCCCATCCCTCAATTACTTTCCCGGCTCCTACAGCAAATGTAAATGGCTCACCACGTTCGTAAGAGCTGTCAAAAGGTATGCCATCCTGTGTACGACCTTCGTAGTTTACCGTTATGGTGTCGCCCTCTTTAACCGCATCACCAACGGTCCCGATGCGCACATCATCAATAATAAGCTTCTTCAGCTCACCATTCTTTGTTGCCGCTTCGGTAATTGCATCTTTGAGTGATGGTTCATTAGTTTCTGAGTCTCTTGCCACAACTACCACAGCCCCCTGATCTTCTCCAGGATTATCAGAAAATACAGCCAGATCTGGAACACCAAAACGGAAAAAAGCGAGTACGAGTGCCATGGCACCAATGCTTAAAAATACACCAATTACTTCATATTTACTTAACATAGTATCGATGATAGTACCCTTTATTTCTAAAGTTGCAACTTATATTTTATATTAAAATTTCACTCACTTTTACCCTTAAAATACTAGATTCTATCTGTATTCCCCCTATCTCAACATATCTGTAATACGTGCAATCAAATTACCAAACTGCCCTTCTGCAAAAAAGTGCGCGGAAAGCACCGCTCCACAAAGCATCACAAGCGACGCAAGTATGACGGTGACATAGATAGAAACTTTGCCCTTTTGTAATTCTTCTTGTACATCAACAGCGCTCAGGACATTGCCATGCAATTTTATCTCAACACCAAGAAGTGACGCTAGTGTTTCTGGAGCAAGATGATTGTCAGAACGAAAAAGTTGACGAGCACTTGCCATCCGCTTAGTCTCCGGACTTACTTCTTTACTCTTTTCCCCACCACGTAATACCACAAGAGCGGCAGCCACATCGTCTTCGTGCCACCTCGCCGCCAAAAGCGCTCCATGGATTTCTTCGTCGGGCGCAGTACACAAAATACCGTTGAGTCTTAGGAAATTCTCTATATGTTCTTTCTCCAGCATAGATTATTTGTATTGAGTGTCTTTTGAATTCTCAGCAAGATGAAGTGCATACAGTTCAAGAAGCACCTTGAAGAGACTGAGAATGACGGGACCAAGCACAAATCCAATCGGACCAAACAGAGTAACTCCACCAAGAACCGCAAGAAGAATAAGAAATGGATGCAAAGCACCGCCACGACTCATCAGATACGGGCCGAGTAGATTGTCGATAAGTCCTACCGCAAGAGCCGCCCAGATAGCCACACCCACAGCATGAAAGTATGCTCCTGTAGTTACCAGATAGATAACCGCTGGTATAAACACAATCGAGGTACCTATTCCAGGCACCAATGCTCCAAATGCTGCGACGCTCCCCCAGAGGACCGCGCGGTCGAACCCAAACAAGGCAAGACCAATTGCGGTAAGCGTCCCCTGAATGAGAGCGACGAGTACAGTCCCCATCGCTACCGAACGAATTGAACGTGCCAGTCGTTGAAGAATGACGGTATCCTCGTTATCTGGGAGCGGGCTGACCTCAATTAAATATTTTGTAAACATTTTACCGTCTCGGAAGAAATAGAATGTCGCAATAAGTGAAATAAAAAGAAGAAAGAGCGTCGAAGCGGTACCGGTAAAGATAGCTGCAATATTTGAAGTGACAAATTCAGCAACCTGTTGCACATATCCCGCGACATTTAGTGAGAACTGTGGCACATACTGTTGTATGAAGTGCTCCACACCGGTCAGAGACTCCGTAAGAGAAAAAGTTGAGCCATTACTAAAGAGGCGGTAGATAGACGCTGCTTCACGAAATATAAAAAGCCCTAACAATCCTAACGGAAGGAGTATAACCACAACTACCAAAAGTGTGGTCGAAAGCGCAGCGAGTGATCTATTGCGTTTAGGCATAACCGCTAAAACACGGTCATAGAGCGGGTAACAAATGGTCACAATAATTGCCGCAAGTGCAAGAGCGGTCACAAAAGGCTCTAACAGTTGCCAAACTAAATATGCGACAACTCCGAGAAAGCCGAAGAAAAATACATACTCAATAAGTCGATTCGTTATCATGTCCAGTATTGTACCAGATATAACAAGCGCCGACAGAAGATGTCGACGCTGGGTAATTATCACCGAGTTTCAATTTGCGTTTGAGAGACTATAGCTGCAGATTCAACAGTGTTGAATGTAGCAGTCATTGATCCATCAAATGCAGAGAAACTGGACGAAAATACTGTAGAAAGGTACCAGATCAAAAGTACCAATCCGATTGCCTTGAACATATAAATTTGATATTGCGAACGCGATGCTGTAATGGACTAGATTACAGTTGGAATAATTTCCGGCGGTCGCAACAGTCAAACTAAAAAACTATTTGTGTTGTATTATACACACAATCTAGCTTTTGTCAAGCTTCTCACCCGCCTCTCAAGAAAGAACCCCACAACTAAAAGTTGTGGGGTTCTTTTCAATCACTTAGACATCATCAGCCTTTGATGTAGAGTTCAAAGTCTTCAGGAGTCTCCCCTTCACCAGCAGGCACTAGGTTGAGTTCTATCTCACGCCCCATAAAGCGCGCAGTAATACTTGCATCTTCACTTGCATCAAACGAAACAAGGAAACGCTGTGCTGTCACAACCTGCGCACATGTTTCAGCATTATTGATGACCGAAAATTCTATCATCGCTTGCTCGGGCATAGATTCTGCTACTGATACATTTGCTTCAAGCAGGTCACACGGAGTTGGCATCATAATCTCACCCGCGACTGAATGTGTTCCGTCAATGTAAAAATGTTTTGCATCAATACGCGTAATAGAATCGTAGGGTGTCTGGTCCTCCTCATTCTCCATCACTCCATCATCTGCCTCCATCTCATTTTCTCGATTAATATATGAGTACGCGAACATTGCCACAATAGCGATGGCAAATAGACTGACCAAGATTGTAATAGTGCGCTGATTCATAAGTCAAACTAGATTAGTTGATAGTGCTTTCATTATATCATGAGGAAATCTAAGTAGTATCTTGGGCATTTTTCTCTGAAATACGCCTACAATATACAAACGAAAAACCCACCTCGTGGTGGGAGATAGGTTTTTCAATTTTCTACGCTCTACATTGCGTAGACACGCAATGTAAAAGAAGTTTGACGAAACGTTGTGCTCTTTCAACATGACGTCACACTAAGTTACAACGCGTGACGCGCTCCTTCTTGTGTATGACTATCCTGTACGAATAATTCACACCCTACAAAGAAACGCTCACACATTGTAACTCGTGCAAAAGAAAACAAAGGTGACTTATACACAAGAATTATTAAAAATAAATTAAAAAATAAAAACACGTACCTCTTACGCGATAACTACACCGCCTGTCACCACAACATGTATATAGAAAAGTAATGCCATCGATGCCAAGAGCCCTACACCGTATGCAATCTGAACAGGATGTTGTCTGCGCCACTCAATAACAATCGAGAAGAACAACAAGACAACCACGAACAGAGCGAGTGTTCCGTACAGTACCTGAAGCCAAAGCTGAGGACCTAAGAATATCTGTTCAAGTGTGTTGGGTTCATACGAAGACGTAACGGTATTTCCACCCCCTCCACCCCCTCCTGCTCCTCCTACAGAAGAGGGTACTCCTGGTCGAGACGTACTCGCAAAATCTGAATAAATGACCACCGATTCTGACTCCTTATACGGGACAACTGCCTCTTCTGTATTTTCTATAAGACGGTCGCTCTGCGCAGAAGCCACCTCGACTGCAACATCCTCTACTACTATCTGTTCGTCAACAGGAATCTTCTCCTCCGCTGTTGCAAGCGAGGGAATCAGAGTGCTTTCAGCAGCTACTTGCGGAGGGACATTCTGTGCAGCAGGAGTGCCAAACAACTGGACAACAAAAATTGTTGAATAGCCCTCATATTCCCCTTTTGCAGTGCCCACACCTATTTCTGAGTAATTGCTATTTAGTATGTTTGCGCGGTGACCTGTCGAATTCATCCATGCTTCTACCACATTTTCTGAATCGGTAAAATGTACTGCAAGGTTTTCTCCTGCATATACAAATGCATACCCCGCAACATCAAACCAATGCCAAGGAGTAACGCCCGTCGGACTATTGTGGGCAAAATACTCATGGAGAGCCATATCCTCAGCTTTCAACTGAGCAGCCTCATCAAGAACGGCACTCCGTTGCAATACATCAAGAGACCCTCCCACGCGCTCGTCATTCGTCAACTCGACAATTACCGAGGGCAACACCGTTGAGACAAGCCAATCTGAGCTAATCCAAAGGATTGATTGTATATTTGCCACCCCGAACGAGACGAGAACTAGTGCAAACATGACTGCTACAGAGACCTTCTGTAGCGCATGAGGAGCATATTCGTTCTCCGCGTTAGGTATGAAGTAATTCTTAGTACGTCGTTTCATACTTTAAGATTAATCATACCATTCGAAAATAATAAAACGACAGCTTTTTAGCCAGCAGTTTTATTGCCTAGCTACACCCAAGCGCCACTTTGCACTGTCCCTTTGATGAAGCGTCTGGAATCTGTTCACAAGCAGCACACTGAGCACCATTTGCAGAAGCATCTACCTCGCCCGTCATCTGCATCTGTGCAGATACATTCTGAAAATCTAAGTCTGAGGGAGGAGCAAACTTTGATTCATCAACACTCCAAGCGCTACATTCAAATTCTAGATTTTGGTCGAGATCAACACTTTCTCCTTCATTTGATGAAGCAATGTCATCCTCTTGTGAGATATCGAACATAATCGCAACTGTACCCATCGGGGTCGTCCCCCATGTATACCCAGTGCTCCCATTACGAATCACATGCGATTCCATCTCTGTACCATTTGCTGTGATTCTAAAATCTCCACGCATCCTCTCTCCAGAAAGAAATACTGTACCTTCAGAACGTCCCGTTTCTGGATCATCGTGAACAAAATCACAGGTGAGATCTCTTCCAAGAGCAATGAGTGCACGAAGTGAATTTGCGTCTGAGAAATCCTCATTGGTCATCGCTTCTTCTTCCACCACACCTTGCTGGTCATCATTTGGTGTTGAGTTCACCAAATACAAGCCTCCTCCAATAATTACAACCCCTCCAATAATTAAAAAGATGATTCCTTGTAGATTCATACTATGTTAATACTACCTTATATCCAGCTAGTATAACCCACTAGATACGTATGTCTTCAAAATTGATTACCTTTCCTTTCTCGTCAATATTGATACCTTCTTTTTTATAGAGTTTCATCCTTTTCTCTCGATGTGTGTCATCAGTCCATACCCTGCCTCCAGCATATACAATGCGATGAAACGGTATATCCTTCTCTCCATTTTGATACGCTTTCCCTAAAATGCTAGTAATGCTACGAGATGCCATAGGGCCCGCGCCTGCGGCGCGGGCCAAATCTCCATACGTCGTCACTCGCCCTGGAGGAACAGAGAGGGCAAGCTTCACCACGCGGTCACTGAATGTCTGATGATTCATGAAACTTTCTCTTTTTGATCCTCATCATAAGAAAAATCTGGCCAATCATCTGAAGCAATCCTGACCAAATCTCTACCTTCTTCTTTTGCCGCATATAAAGCAATGTCAGCTTTCGCAATTGCCCTCTCAACATCAGTTCTCGAAACCTCTCTAAGTTTCTCTTCTGGATATTCAGGATGTTCACCACCAACCATTACCTGATCAACCACCTGGGCTACCCCAATGCTCACCGTTACAGAAAGCGGGTCTTTATAACCCTCCACCATAACCTTCATTTCTTTTACAGCATTTTTTATTCGTTCTGAAATCTTTAATGCGTCGGTCTCATCAGTATTAGGACACAATATAACAAATTCCTCTCCCCCGAAGCGAAAAGCTATGTCTCTATCTTCCCGTGTTACAGAATGTACAGCTTTAGCAAATTCCTTAAGGACAAGATCTCCAATCTCATGTCCATAGAGATTATTAAATTTACCAAAATGATCAATGTCTAAGACGAGAACGCTGGCTTTACCAAGTTGTTCAGGATTAGATCTTTGGTCATTTTCCACCTGCCTCTCTCCCCCCTCTAAAATATCTAAAAACTCATCTAACTCACTACTGTGGTTTCCGTCCAAAAACTCACTCAAGACTCTCTCGTATGCTCTACGGTTTGGCAAACCCGTGAGGGTATCCTCGTAGGCCATTTTCCGCAATTTTAAGACCTCCTCTCGAGCCAAAATGCGCAAGCGTTCCAAATTCTCTTCTACTGATACTGTGGGGGATTCATCTTCTGTAATTTTTGGCACTTTTTCCATCGCAATCATAATACCAGATTTTGAAGCTACCCAAACGTAAACGCATAGAGTCGGATTCCAGGAGAAACTCGCAATTCAAGCACATGCTCGCCTGCCTTCTCATTTTTTATAAGCTTATAAAGCCGACTCTCGCGAACCACGACAAAACCATCCTCACCCACACTTTCCCCTCGATTTACATCAGTAACTAGCTCTCCATCTTGATACACCTCTATTACTCCTTCACTATCTGCTTCAGCCACAATGTACACTTCCCGCGCATTAAATCGATAGATTACTCGCGCATCACTGACCGCCTCCGAGTACTCGCCATCAATATTCCACGTCCCGACCAAATACAGTCGATTTGCGAATGCGACTGTTGGAGCTTCAAATGTCTCTACTCCAGATTTTCCAGGAGTACCATTTGCAAGATACTCATTACGCGCTGAACCAAAGTATGTCTCTGGGCTACGCGCTGAAATTTCTACATCTGAAATAGAATCAGTTGCAAGACCACTGTCTTCCCCCACATCGCCAAGACCGAGCACTTCAGCACGTTCTTTCAGTAATTCCTGTATCTTTTTCTCTGTCTCCTCATACGCACCCTCACCGATGTGATCGTAGACGATGCTGCCGTTGATATCGATAAGATATTTTCGTGGCCAATAATTGTTCTTATACGCGCGCCACGTAGCGTAATCATTGTCTAATACCACAGGATAGTTAATGCCATTTTCTTCCATAGCTTTTTGCACGTTGTCGATATCCTTTTCAAATGCAAATTCTGGCGTATGAATAGCGACAATCTCTAGTCCTTGATCTTTATACTTTTCATACCACGCTTTTACATACGGAAACGTCCGCTGACAGTTGATACAGCTGTAGGTCATGAAATCCACAAGAATAATTTTCTTACCGACAAGTTCCCCAATGGTGATACCGTCGGTGTTCACAAACCCTGATGGATTTACTATCTCAACATAGGGTTCTCCTGCTTTTTCCCCATTACCATTACCGACATCCGTTCCTGTCAATGGTGAAAAGAGAGAGTCACCTTCTGGTGCAGAAAATAGGAGTGCCCCACCACCGACAATTACCAATAATGCTAAAACTATTCCAATGATATATTCAGGTCTCATAATTATACTTTTTTGAGTCTACTAATGATTAGTGAATGAGTAAAAAATAGATGAGATACAAGGCGTAGCCGAGAAACGAGCGAGCAATAGATAGACCTATTGTGAGCGAGTGCCGAAAGCTGACAACGCGGTAGCTCGCTATTTTTTACTCATTTACTCGAATTTTTGGAGTAAGAATTGCTCAACTTTGGTTATATCGAAGTAGCCACTATCCAAGATAGAAACCTCTAACTTCTTCTCATAGCCAACCGCTATTGCAAGACCGAGAAGGATGAAGAAGACTCCAATACCACGCTTAAACCAACCACGCGAATCTGAGAGTACGCCAAGTCTTGCCACCAACCGTTCTCCGATGAGTGCTATAAAGAGCAAAATGAGCGAAAGACCGAGTACGTACGCAAGAAGGTAGACCGTCCCCAAGAGAAAGCTGGAGGGCAACACCGAAGCAAGAATAACGAAGTACGTTGGGGAACATGTTGAAAATATTGGACCAAGACCCGCACCAATGAGTGCATCTCCCCAGATACTTTTTTTCTGATACCCACTCCCCACAAGAACATTGGATTTACGCGAGAGCAAAGATACGCCAGGTATATGTTCCCATAATGCCGGAAAGACGAGTGTGAGTCCAAAGAGAAGAAGTATGCCTCCTGAAAGATAGGTCCACACTTCTTGTGGAATCATGATGAACGCGGTCGATGCCTTTAGAAGATACGTAAAAACAATGATTGAGAGGGCAAGAGAGCCAACCACCACGTACGGGGTACTCTTGCTCCTCCCTGTAGCTGAAGACCCAACAACCACCGGCAAGAGCGGAAGGATGCAGGGCGCCAGCACGGTGAGTACTCCTGCAATAAACGAAATGATAAGAAAAGTCATAAAATAATTACTTACTAAGCAGTCTGACTACTTAGTATTGTTAAATAATTTCCGCAGTTAGAGCCTTGAGAGTCGGGGAACTGCTCCACTTAGTAATCATCTCACCATTTGCATCCACCTGTACGAGTGTGTGCTGGTAGGTGACTCCATATTTTTGTTTAAGTTCTGTCGAATTGTCATAATCAACATCAAGAATTGTTACCCCTTCTGGAATACTTTCTTTGTTTGAGTGAATGTCCGCGTCGAGCGCGCGACAGGTTGGGCACCATGATGCTCGAAAGAAGAGTACGACGTCACCACCTTCAGCTTTCGCAAGTTTTTCTGGTGCATACGCCTCATATGTTCCCATCCCGAGGGCCATATTGTCACCGAGATCCATCATTTCTTCACCTTCCATCATTGTGTCACCATCCTGTCCCATCACAGAATCTTCGTCTTCCATCATGTTCTCTTCCTCCATCACCACATCGTCTTCGTGCATTGCGTCATCAATATCATTCTCACTAAAGAAATAAAAACCACCACCCAGTAAAACCAACACCACAACAATTCCAACTAAGACTTGAGTATTCATAAAGTTAATTAATTGAGTTTACTTACACATAATTCCTCCTAATACTTAACTATTGTACTCGGCCTGCTTATCTATGTAAAGCTAGCTTTACATAGACTTGTGTATTACTATGCCTATATGTCTACATGTCTTATGTGACAACATTCAAAAATAAGTGAGGTGAGGGTAATTTATCAAGTCACACCATACTTACAAAATACCCGCTAATTACGACACTTCAACTGAAAACATAAACACCTCTGCACTTAGTGCAGAGGTGTTTATGTTTTCAGAGTTCTTCTAAGCCAGAAGTACTAAAAAAAACAATCTACTCCATCAAATCAAGATACTTGACTTCAACACCCGATTCGAGCATCGAGCCACGTAGATATGCTTTTGTAGGCTCCTTGAAACTGTCTGGATTACACACAGATTCATTCCCATCTACGGTTTTACACATACTTTGTGCGTCAAAGAGGAGTACTACTGTATGTCCTTGTTCCCCATTGTCCTCAAAGACAAGATGCCAATATTGAGAATTGAGCGGTGGAGGTACGCTCTTGAGTAGATACCCTTCCATTTCAAAACTAAACTCTCTGTCGGGAGCAAACTCTCCTGGAGAACACTCGATGTCACCGATATACCATCCTCCATTATATCGAGCGAGTGTTATGATTGCCTGCTCGGTCCATCCATTTTCTCGTGACATGACGAGCACTTGTGCTGAGTCTTCTCGTTCGTATATCGACCGCGCAGCAATTTGTTCAGGAACTTTTGTCTGACACAAGACTGGGTCAAGACCGGTCTCAACATGCTCTTTTTCTGCTTTCTTGAGCTTATCTCGCAAATCCTTGCCCAAAATGGGAGCTTGTATCAAACCCTCTTTATATGGATCAGTACTCGTTGCTTTTACTGCTGTCCACCACGGATCATAGAAATCAAGAACGGTATTAATGGGATCCGCTGTAGATACCTCCTGCTCTGGTTCAGAACCGATCCCGCCAATCTTTAGCAGAAACACAACAACAATGACTACTGCCACCAGTCCCAAAACACCAACAATGATACGCATTCGATTATTCATATATGTAAATTATGTAAGTATTAACTACGTTACCATACTTTGACACCCCCTTGCATCTTTCTGTGGTGAATATGGTGTTTTGTCTACTTCAAATAGAGGCTCCTTGAGATCTTCACAGCTTGAATACTTTCCATTCATAGTCTTTTAGAAAGACCAACTCTAATTCTGGTGCCGTATTTTTCAACTCAGCAAGGGAAGTTTCTGTTGGTGGCAATTTTTCACTTTGGAAATGACACACTACCCTCACAGGCAGCGCTCCCAGCCCTTCTCTTACATGTTCTTCATCGTGAGCTGTTCCATATTTCACCAATGTGTAGGCTCCTGCAGATGAGCCAGCGACTGTTTTGTGATTAAAGAAGTGTTGTACATTGTCATATTGTTTTAAAGTAGCTAACAGAACCCGAGTATGTCCCCCATGGAAATAGATAACATCAGACATCTCTAGTTGTTTTAGGAAACCATCCTGAGTAGCTACCGTAAACGAGACGTCTTTCCCGACAGCCTGTTGTATTATTTTTTCACTCAATTCAACAAAGACGTCCGTTTTGTCTTCTTCTCCAGAGGCAAAGAAGCACATGAGAATATTGCCACTCTCCGGTATTTCTTTGACTAATTCCCTGAAGAAAGTCTGGTTTAGTTGATTATCTACTCGAGTGAAGCCTCCATGGAGAATAAATTTCGTACTCATGTTTGATTAGTTATATCAGGATAATCATTGTTTAGAATGATTTCTGTATTTTTCACCGGTTCGACCTAACCTTTCACCTATAAGTGCTTAAACACCGCTTCAAGATTGTGACCGTCTGGATCAACCACAAAAGCAGCATAATATCCTTCTTCGTATTCTGGACGCAGACCTGGAGAACCGTTATCTTTCGCACCATTCGCAATGGCAGTTTCGTGAAATTTGCGCACAGCTTCTTCACCGTTGGCGATGAACGCAATATGGACAGATAGTGATATCGGTGTTTCTTCGCTAGCCTGCGCCACCTCGAACATATCGTGAGGGTTACTTCCTATCCCTACTACTTTTTCAAATTCAAGTACGACTTTATACCCCAATGTCTTTAATACTGCTTCGTAGAAAGGACGACTCTTGTTGAGATCACTGACTTTTATCTGTATATGGTCAAACATTGTTCATAGTATAACAAAATGATGGCTGTATGGGACGAAGCACGCCCAGCACTACACGATGAAATGCGTGTCAGTGCTGTGGTTGGAACTTTTTTAATCCCAAGTTAAGCCTTCAGAAGTTAGTAGGATTCTCGAACAAAGAGAACCTTTAACTGCTGCTTCATTAAAAATGGATAGGTCGCTAGTCCATTGTTGTTCTACATACTTTGTCCCAGTAGTAGTCGCATTTTGTACAGAAGGCTCATCTCCTTCCAATTCAGCTTTAATGTCCATGAGTATAAGTTCATATTCTCCTCTGTCCGCTCTCATGATGCCCATATAGGCAACGGGTTTGATTTTAGTGGATAGTTTTTCAGCCCCTAGTCTTTTTACGGCATCTTCAGGCATTTCTCCTTCCTTAACTACAATCGCTGGAAGTCCCCACACATTAGGTAAGCTGTCATCGTCAGCTGGCCTTTTAACTGTAAGGACTTCTTTTGAATTAGCAGGATTATAAAGTGCTACTGCAATTGCAAATTTTGTAGGTTTCATGTGAGTACTATAACAAAACTATGGCGGACGGGGATTCGAACTTTTAATTATAGTGATCAGTGTAAAGATGGCTGGCGAGCTTCGCAACCACCATCGCGCCGAGCGCGCTCGCAATCCAGGGATCTATTGCGTGTGCCAGACCTTGTACTAAAAGGGCGACAGTAAGGACTGCGATGCCACTGAGATACGCAGCGCGCCCTGCATGCATGCGATGGAGTACTTCGCGCTCATCCGTAGCTCGCTCTTTTAGAGCGAAACCAAACCAGACACAGAGGAGTACCGTCACCCCCACTAAGACCAACATCTCTATTCTTGCCGGCATCCAATACATAAACGGGTCAGAGAGCAGAAGTAGCGAGACTACTGTCGCGGTTGCTACTAAGATTTGTATAATGTTACTCTTTATCATATGAGAAAATGTTTTCTACTGATGTGTTAAATGTACGTGCTAGCTTAAGCGCAAGTAAGACCGAAGGCGTGTAGTTACTCTTTTCTATCGCAATAATTGTTTGGCGACTAACACCAATACTACGCGCAAGCTCATCTTGTGTCATATCAGCTTGCGTGCGAAACTCACGCACTTTGTTTCCTACATATTCTGCCATACTCGTGATAGTAGAAGCATATATCGAACAACGGCTATGTCAACCAAAGCTGACATAGCCGTTGTTCAAATTCTTCTGAATACTAACCCCACGTCGTGATGATGTAGCCAAATGCTACAAACAACACGAGATAATATCCAGCCTGGATGAGAAATCTGCTCCATGCCACTTCACGAGAATCATTATTCCACATAGAAGCTGCTGCCACCGTCGGCACTATGAACGCACCAAAAATCCAGAGTGATGTCTCCATACCAGAAGCATCACCCCAACCTTTGATGAAATGAAAAAGCACGTACGCTTGGAAGAGTGCGAGCACAAACTGAATTATGTAGAGTGGTATCGCTCTCTTCTGCATCTCTTTGCGGCGCAATACGTCTATTTCAGTCGCACCAATGATACGCATCCAACGTTTCCCAAAGAGAGGACCGTACCATACCGCACCGAGCGCCATAGCAAGGAGCCCGCAAGTTAGGATGATTGGATAGTGTATCTCCATAAGCTATCCGCTTATTTGATATGCGGTGAGACAAGCTTTGTCATCTCAAACATAGTCACTTCGCCTTTGCCACCAAAAAGCACTTTGAGCTTTTCATCAGCAAGTATATTTCTTTTGTTTTCTGGATTCTGTAAATCGTGCTTCTTGATGTATACCCACAATTGCTTCACCACTTCAGAACGTGGCATTGGCCCCTTTCCGACAACTGCTTCGAGTTCCGCTGATAGCTCCATCGGCTTTAATAGTGCCGGATTTGCTTTTCTTGCCATAAATATTAAGAAATCATTAAATAATAACGGTGCCCCTATCCTACCACAAGAAAATGGGTCTTTTTAAAGACGACACCCTCCCTGTGGGTAGCTCCTATGTCGTCTTTTTTAGTTTTTTAGCTACCCTCTTAGGTTTTGTGCCAGACTTTGAGCTAAGTGGAAGAGTCACATGAAATGTCGTACCCTTACTCTCCTCACTCTCAAACCACATTTTCCCCTTATGTCGATCGACTATCTGCTTCGTAATATACAAACCAAGCCCTGAACCATCAGGCTCCATAAGTTGGGCGTTACCAGCTCTAAAGAATCGCGTAAATATACTCTTTTGTTGATTGCGAGGTATACCAATACCGCTATCCCTAATGGTTACATGAACACTGCTAGGTTCTTTTTTAACCCCAATACTCACTTCGCCACCTTCTTTAGTGTACCGAATTGCATTCTCAACAAGGTTTTGGAAGACGACCTGAACACTTCCTTTGTCTAATTCTGGACGCATCTCCTCTGCCTCAGAATCAAAAGTGATTTTGATTCTCTTACGTGATATCTGACCTTCCAACTCGCTTAAAATATCCTTGAGTAACAAACTAATGTCCACAGGGACGAAACTGAGTGACTTTTTTTCTATCTCCAACTTATCAATATTGAGAAGATCGTTGATAAGTAAGTTTAGACGATTTACGCTATCATAGCTCTTTTTTATAAGCTCTTTTTGTTCCTCTCTGACTTCACCGACACTCCCGTCAAGTATAAGGCTCATGGCCCAACGTATACCCGAAAGAGGCGTTCGGAGCTGATGTGCCGCTGTCGTAATAAACTGGTCTTTTGCAGCAGCAATGAGTTTTTGCTCTGTAACATCATGGAATACAATAACTCCTCCGACAAGCGAGCCATCGAAGTCTACAGGTGTTGCAGTGAGTGCAAGTATGACCATCTCACCATCGTCACGTGTAAACGAAGCTTCCTCAACTCGCACAGTTTGTCTCTTCGCCAATACATCCAATACTGGAGCAAACGGAGAGGATTTTTTAGCACCTTTTACACCAAAGACTGCTTTGAGGTCAGCCCCCAGCATAAGTTCCTCACTCTTACCGAGAATAAAACTTGACGTCTTGTTACTCATAAAGACTTTGCCCTCAGGCCCAACAACCAGAAGCCCCTCACCCACGCTTGAGACAATGGCCTCTATTCTTTCTTTCTCTGAGGCAACAACGGTGAGTTGTTTAGCAAGCTCTTGTTCGGAGACTTGAAGATCCTGACTCGATTTTGAAAGTGCTACGGCAATTTTTCTGGTGCGAGATGCAGTACTGACAACAATGATTAAGAATATGAGTAGCGCCAAAGCTATCGGTAGTGTGACACTCTGTAAAACTAGATAACCTGGGGTCGGAGAGGTCCATACAAAACGCCCAATCATTTCCCCCTTCAAATTAAATATTTCTGGAAATTCTAAATATTTTGTATCATTTGCTTCTGAACCAAGTAAGATATGCAAATCCTCTATAAGAAAAGATTCTCCAAGACCTTGCAGCAAGTCTTCAGTCAGCACATAGCCGTGAAGGACAAAAGGTAATGTTTTCACATCTACATCTGGCAAATCCTCATACGGCGTAAGATGCGTTATCCCCACAAGTATCAATGAATTATCGACCTGTATGTATGCATGACGCGCAGCAAGACTCTCCAATGGAGAGTCTTTTACTAGTTCAAGAAGTCCACGTATCGTTTCATTATTTAGTACCGCATCCGGATTAATCCCGTATTCCTCATTCACCCATCTATAATCGAGACTTCCTGAGGGAGAAATGATTGCTGCCATGTCAGATATATACGTATCATATACTGAAGCTCCAATATTTGACTCCAACCATTCAGCATCACCCCGTGTATACGCCTCATAGGCTTCCTGCCACCAACCGTAGTCATTGGCAAGGGTCTCAATACTCTCTTCTGTCGCGCCTACACCCCCCTCAATCATTGTTACCGTCGCCTCGCGTGCCTGTTGATTTTGTGCAGCGGCCATCCAAAGGATACCGCCCGATACCGTAAGTACCGTAAGTACCACTCCAATAACCAAGTTGAGTGTTACCCTCCTTGCAATGGCATGAGCCATCCCTGTCGTCTGATGGGTAGCTACTTTGGGTATATTTTTCTGGGATGATTCCATTTATGTTAAAAGTTACTACTCATTTTCCTTGAAGTACGCCTGATATTTTTTCAACCAACTCGTCAAGTGCGAAATCTGCTTTTACAAAGTACCCAACAACGCCAAGCTCTGCAGCCCGTCTTCTGTCCTCGTCACCACTCATATTAGAAAGTATGATTACTGGCAGATCTTTAAATTCTTCTTCCTGTCGCAGTTCTGCAAGAAAGTCGAGACCATGCTTACCTGGCATTGCCAAATCAAGGAGCATAACATCTGGCTTGTTCTTTTTTGCAGTCTCATACGCACTCGCTGCATTAAGCGTTGGAAATACCTCAACTCCCTTATCTCTCAATTGTTTTAATTTTGCAGACAACAATGTATGCAAAAATGTATCGTCCTCAACAATAAGGATCTTCTTATCTTGAAGTCCATCTGGACTTTTTCTGCTTGATGAGTCGTTTTCCATAACCACCCGTATCCAAACTAGCTTATACAGAGAATTATACCGCGGGATGCAGAGTCAAATCGGTCAAGTGGCTTAATAGTGTGGACAGTATTAAAGCCTTTACGACTTTTTTAGATATATATCTGGATGTTTATCTAAATCACCAGTAAACACTCTATAGTCAGTAGTAAACTCCTCGCCTTGTATAACATCCCTCAAAGTAGTAGTAACCGCCAACCCCTTTCTCATTATTACAATTTGGTGTGTCCGGATGGCTACTAAAGAATTTTCATAGATATGTAATATACTTATTTTAAAGGTAAGCCATTGACGCATCATGAAATACGTGCTATTTTAGTCACAAGCTTTTGAAGAAGGCGTATGTAGCCATACGCCCCAGTGTAGGGCTCTTGAGCTGCAGATGCCGACTGAAATCCAGTTTTGTCTCTGAATTATTACTCCTGCACAAGCCCCGAGACACGCTCGTGTTTCACTAAAATAAAAAATTAATGCAATCAACTTATAACCGACAAGGTCGGAGCGGTGGCGGTCTGCGCCGACCCACGCGACGAGGTAGAAGCGCTAGCGGAAACCGCTCATCTTCAAGCTCACGTGGCGGAAGCCGAAACTCATACAGCTCTCACCGTTCAGGTGGGGCCCAATTTAATAGAAATCGTCCTAGTAGCGGAGGTCGTGGTGGTGGTCGCAAGATGCCAACCTTTGATCCTTCACAATTCATTAACACAAACCCCATTGAGGTAAAGGAAGAAGTCTACACACCAAAACATCGATTCAGCACGATGGGTCTTAACGATCGCCTCGTGCGAGCAATTACTGGTATGGGGCTTGAAGTTCCTTCGCCGATTCAAGATCAAATCATTCCTGAAATTCTTAATGGTAACGACGTTATTGGACTCGCACAGACTGGTACGGGTAAAACCGCAGCCTTTCTCATTCCACTTATCGAAAAGACACTCAAAGAATACGACCGACAGACCCTTATTCTTGCGCCGACTCGAGAACTTGCTATTCAAATCGAAGACGAGCTCAAGAAGCTCACTCGTGGATTCAAAATTTTCTCCGTTGTCTGTGTTGGGGGTGTAAATATTCGCCCACAGATGAACGCACTCCGACGTAAAAATCACTTTGTGATTGGTACGCCAGGGCGAGTACTAGACCTCATCAAGCGTAAGAGTTTTACTCCCGCAAAAGTCACGACTGTCGTACTCGACGAGGCTGACCGTATGCTCGACATGGGATTCATCAACGACATGAAGTCCATTCTCTCAGCTACTCCCAAGAATCGCGAGACTCTTTTCTTCTCTGCAACAATGAATAAAGGTGCAGAAGATATCGTACATAGCTTCCTCAATAACCCGGTGACGGTATCAGTGAAGAAAAAGGATGTGACCGACAGTATCCTACAAGATGTCGTGCGATATCATCATCATGATAAATTTGAGACGCTCACTGGACTCCTTAAGGATGCAGAGGAATTCAAACGAGTACTCATCTTTGGAAGTATGAAACATTCTGTTGAGAAGCTCGCAAAGCAACTTTCAACTTCAGGAATCATTGCGGAGTCTATTCACGGAAACAAGGGTCACAGCCAGCGCCAACGTGCCCTTGCGCGCTTTAAGAGCGGAAATGCGAGAGTACTTGTTGCAACGGATGTTGCAGCGCGCGGTATCCACGTCGACAATGTGACTCACGTCATCAACTACGACCTCCCAAACACCTTTGAGGACTACGTCCACCGCATCGGCCGAACTGGTCGAGGCTCAAAGCGTGGCAAAGCGCTCACGTTTGTGCAGAGTTCTGGTTCATAAGCAAGAGTCTAGATCCTAAATAAAGAAAACACCCGTCTAGACGGGTGTTTTCTTTCGATAATGACAATAGTGAGACTACCATACTAGAGTTAATATCTTTAAAATAAAATTGTCGCACGGCAGTTGCACGCCTGGCAGGACTCTACACCAAGTAGTGTCCGAAGATAAATACTCCAATGATAGCAGCGGTAACTGCGGAAATTAAGACAGCTCCTGCTGCAACATCCTTCGTATCTTTTGCGTACGGATGAAAATCAGGAGAAGTAAGATTTATATCTATTTCAAAAGCGGTATTGAATGCCTCTGAAACTAACACAAACCCGCCAGCTAAAACCAACACCGTCCACTCAACAGCAGTAATCTTAAAGAATACACCCAAGGCTATGGCTGTAACGAGAACACCAATATGAATCCATGCATTGTGTGTCGTCTTGATAAAAATCCAAATTCCTCGACCTGCATAGGTAAAACTTTTTGCTCTTTTAATAATCGAAAATTCCTCTTTTGTGTCTAATCTTTCTTGATTCATACAAAAAAGTATACCAGACGGAAGAAATTGGCCACCTGAAATAGGCGTAGGTTTTCCCTATGCTACATAGTGGACTCTGAGAAAAACTACTTCCAGACTAATGTGGCACCCAAACCTAGCACCCCTAAAATAAAACCAATCAATGCTCCTGTGGTAGGTAGCTGCTTGAAAATGGAGTAAGCAAGAAATGGTTCCAGAATAAGAATCGATGTGACCGAAAGTGCACTAATGATCCAAATGTTATTAAATGCCTTATAACCCCAAACATACCCTGCAAGTATAAAAATTCCTCCCACCGCAACTAGAACAAGGTATTTGAGCATTCCAAGAGAAAAAATAGGAGTTCCTAGAGCATGAAGACGTGACCCAGCCATCTCTCCATAAATGGTGGAAAGTTCACCTAGAAAAAGAATTATGAGAGCAAAAATCTTGAAAGACATAGCTAAATAATTATAACAAAGTCCGAAAACAGATAGTTCGGAGAGTGAGAGTCCGGGAAAGAGAAAACTACAAAATCTATCGTTTGTTCTTCACACGATCATTCTCTTTCAGATACTGCTTTCGAAGACGTACCGACTGCGGTGTCACTTCGAGGAATTCATCGTCTGACATTATTTCAAGCCCGTTTTCAATCGTGAGTGCTTGATGTGGTACAAGGTCGAGCGCTTCGTCTGATCCAGATGAACGTACGTTTGAGAGTTGTTTTCCTTTTGTTGGGTTCACGAGCATCTCCTCACCTTTTGATGTGTTTCCAATCACCATTCCCTCGTATACCTCAGTTGCAGGACCAATGTATAGTACACCTCTATCCTGAAGGTTCCAGAGTGAGAATCCGAGCGACTTCCCTGTTGCCATCGAGACCATCGAACCTACGATACGCTTCTTTATTTCACCTGCGTACGGTCGGAAGCCAAGCACTTGCGAACAAAGGATTCCCTCTCCTTTCGTATCAATAATAAACTGTCCCTTATATCCCAAGAGTCCTCGTGTTGGCCCTTCAAAGATAAGTCTCGTCTGATTTCCATGCGTAATCATGTTTTGCATGATGAATGCACGATTTGAAAGTTTCTCAATCACCGCACCTTGGAATTCTTCAGGAACATCAATCGTCACCTCTTCAAACGGTTCCTGCTTTTTGCCATCTTCTTCACGAATGATTACCTGTGGTTGAGAAACAGCGAGCTCATATCCTTCACGACGCATATTTTCAAGAAGAATTGCAATATGCATCTCACCACGTCCATACACCTCAAACACATCTCCTTTTGAAAAATCCACCTGGAGCCCCACATTGATCTCAAGCTCCTTCTCAAGCCGTTCCTTTATCTGGCGACTTGTGACAAACTTTCCCTCTCGTCCTGCAAACGGTGAAGAATTTGGCATGAACTGTAGCCCAATCGTTGGTTCATCAACCGCAATCGCAGCAAGTGGTTCAGCACCCTCATCAGTTGCAAGCGTCTCACCAATTGTAATATCATCAAATCCTGCAATAAGTACAATGTCTCCTGCAAATGCTTCTTTCACCGGTGTCTGTGCAACCCCTTCAAATGTCGCGAGTTTTGTCACCTTTCCCTTTCTTGATTCTCCCTCGGCATTCTTTACAAACAATGTGGAGCCATCAACAATCTTTCCTTCATAAATACGTGCCACTGCAAGACGCCCAGTAAAGTTATCATATCCTAGGTTAAATACCTGTGCGCGAAGCGCGTCACCTTCCTTATAGGGTGCCGCGGCCGGAACAGTTTCTATAATAGTATCGAGGAGCGGTGTGAGGTCTTTAAATTCATCTTCGAGCTTTACCTTTGCCACACCATCACGACCAATCGCGTAGATGACTTTGAAATCAGCCTGTTCATCACTTGCACCAAGCTCTAGGAAGAGTTCGAGCACCTGCTCTTCACATTTATCTGGATCAGCCGCTGGCTTATCAACCTTATTAATAACCACAATCGGCTTCAGTCCAAGCTCTAATGACTTTTTCAATACAAAACGTGTCTGTGGCATTGGTCCTTCCTGTGCATCCACAACCAAGAGCACAGAGTCGATTGAGCGCAATACTCGTTCGACCTCAGAGCCAAAATCAGCGTGACCTGGAGTGTCAACAATGTTGAGTTTTGTATCTTTATACGTTACTGAGGTATTTTTTGCATAAATAGTAATACCTCGCTCCTGTTCTAGAGAGTTGGAATCCATTGAGACATCCCCTTCACTTGCGCCCGTCTGCTTCATCAAAGCGTCGGTAAGCGTAGTCTTGCCGTGGTCAACGTGTGCGATTATCGCAATATTTCGTATTTCCTTCTCCATATAATATCGAAAAATAAAAAACGCCTTTCTTCTTCAGGCGCAGCCCAAGAATACGCTGAAAAGATACTTTAGTCAATATCGTCACGCTCTACAGCCATCGATTTAAGACTGGCAGATTGCCAAGTGGCGTTTTTCTCAATAAATTTCCCAGCCCACATTGTTCTTCTTTGGGTACTAGTGCAACGAGGATAAACGCTACGGCATAGATGATGTGCTCTTCCACAATAAATCCATGTTCGAGATATGGAAAATCGACGTGAGGGAAATAGTAGAGAATCATCAGTAATGCCCCTGAAAACGCTGCGGGACGTGTAAAGACACCAAGTAAAAGTGCCACGCCAACAAGTGTAATTCCCCACGCATTCAGCGGGTCAATCCACCAAGAGTTAAGTGGCTCTGCAAACCACGCATATATTGTCGGAAATGTTTTTGCGGTCAATAAAAAGCCCTGAGCGCTCCATTCAGTATTAAGTACTTTCTCAATACCCGCAAAAAACATAAACCATCCAAGGAGTACGCGCAACACATTTACAGACATTTTTACTTTATTATCCATACAGAACTCATATATTAGTTTTCTTCATTTTCCTCTTTTTCTTTCGGCAGACCCCATTGCCACTTTGGTCTCTCTCCTTTCCAATAGCTAAAGCCAAATACGAGCGCTATCGCAACAACAATTCCCAGGAGCGCTACTCCAGGAGCATCATCAATCTCTCCAATATATATACCAAGAAACATAATGGCTATACTGACAGCGATAACGAGCCAACCCTGCCACTTCACCGGCACCCAGCCCCAGCCATACAGCTTCCGTTTAAACCAGTATCCCTCGGGGTTATTTTTATAGTATGCGATAAACCGCCTAAACATAATGAGACTAGTATACAACACTCTCTACTCTAGAAACTCTAGAACTTCACAAGTGAAAGTTTTCTTGCTCGCGGGAAGCGCTTAATCTCTACCTCCCGCTTTAGCGCACTACTCCTATCTTTCCACCGCTCAGTATAGAGCATCTTTCGTGCGCCATGAGCACGTGTGTAATGACCTCCTTTTCCTGCCTTATGCTCAGCGAATCTCCGCTCAATATCAGTTGTCACACCCGTATAGAGACTTCCATCAGCGCATTCGAGTAAATAGACAAAATACATGCTTTCTATAGTACCAAACGGACATCACTTCTTTTTCTTATCGAGATCGAGAATTTCATCGATGCGAATCTGTGAGACGAACTCCGGTACGTGAGAAACAAGAATCATCGTCCCTTCATATGTATCGAGGGCTTTTGCAATCACTGGAATATGACGAAAGTTAATGTGGTTCGTCGGTTCATCGAGAATAAGAAGTCCTGGCTTCATAAGCACGAGACGTGCAAAAGCGACAAGACCCTTTTGTCCCTCTGAAAGCAACCCGATCTTTGTATGAACAACATCTCTTGTAATAAGAAATCCCGCTGCGACCGAACGCATGTCCTCCTCAATCTTCTTATCCATCACTGACATCAGACAGTCTGCTACCGTTTGGTTGAAATCGAGGTTCGAAAAATCCTGTCGGTAGTATCCAATATGAATCCCTTTTGCTACTTTTTCACCGTCAGCGTGTCCGGACGCGAGTGACTCAAGCAACGTCGACTTTCCGATACCGTTTGGACCCACAATCTGCATATGTTGACCCCGTTTGAGCGTTATGTCACAAGCCACATCTTTTGGTTTATGATCCCGAATTACCTTATATGAAGAAAGTTTTAATACCTCAAGTGGAATATCTTTCTGGATAGGAAATGAAAAAGGGCGAATAGTTCGATCCTCCTTCCGTACGTCAACTTTATTTTCCTCATAGGTCTCAACCTTTTCACGCATACGCTTTGCGACCATACGCATACCCCCTCCCTTGTTTGCAAAGAAGTTTGCCTTGTCTTTATTCTCCTGAATTTCCTTTGCGAGTTGCGCATTTTTACGCTTTTCTTTTTCGACGCGAGCCGCAATGTCATCCACCACATCATGGTAGTTTCCATCATACTGTTCAACAGTCCGTGTCTGTACATTGAGATAAAGTACGCCATGTGTAAATGCATTGAGGAAATCAGCATCATGTGAGATTACAATCACCGTTTTTCTATATTCACGCAAAAATTCAGTCAGATGCTCAATGCCCGCCTTGTCGAGGTTATTTGTCGGCTCATCCAGCAGGAGTACATCGGGGGATTGAATAAGCGCAGAGGCAAGAAGTAGTCTCGCCTGTTGCCCTCCAGAAAAACTTCCTATAATTCTTTCCTTAAACGTTTTTGCTGTCTCTGTATCTTTTGGCGCAAGGTTGACCACCTCTAAAATAGCATCAATCTTTGGGTCAATATCGTAGATTTTTTCTGTAAAGCATTTCTCAAAAAATTCTCGGATAGTGAGCTCCATCTCCTCTCGAGGAATAACCTGTCGGGAAACCGCAATACTCGTACGTGGCATGATATTGATATCACCTTCGTCAGGAGTATTTGTGCCAGTGATAAGACCAAAGAGCGTACTCTTACCCGCACCGTTTTGACCCATAAGGGTAAGCTTCGCTCCACGACGAATAGAAAAGCTCGAGTCGATTAAAATCGGCGTTGTTGCGTTGTGTTCATATGATACGCCGTTAAACGTGATGAGCCCTGCGCTTCTTGACATAAGTCCGAAGCTTACACTACGCATCCATTCCTATCAACATAGTTTTTAGGGATTTACTTACTTTATCTAGACATAAAGAAGTGTCCATTTTTTCTGGTCCGCTCGCATATCTAACTCGCAAGACTTTCTTTTGTCCTTTCTATAATAGGCTCGAATGAGTATCCGGCCTTAATCAGATATCGGAATATATTCAAAGAGACTACTTTTGAGAGAGTCCGGATCATACTCATTTGCTAAAGATGGACCATCTCAATCTACAGAGATACTTCTTACACACTTTTTATTTTTTACCAGTTTTTATTTTCCTCCACGTCTCTCGCACTGCCACCTTAGGCAAGGTATCCTCATTCTTTTTCAAATAGTCAGATACTGCGTTTTTATGCTGTGCAGACATCTCGCGAAGAAGCCATGATATTGCCTTGGTAATTATGATTGGCTTTTCATGCTTGAGTACATCGATCATCTCAAAAGCCAAATTCCGTAATCTTTTATCATCTGTTCCGTGTGTCGGGCCGGTTAACAAAACAAGAGATCCCCGTCTTTTGTTGATATTTTTATCCTTAGACAGTTTATTTATAAATAACTCCCATGTCTTCCAGTCAGCCAAAAGCTCCTCAGCAGTGAAGACATTCTGGCAAAGCGCGTCAATTTCTGCCCAACCAACCAAGTGACCGAGCCAAGAGTCTAGTTGTTTTGGTTTAATTTTTTTCCGGTGTATATGATGATAGCTCAACAAGTAACTAGCTATTGTTTTTTCTTCATGAGACTTTCCCTGATACAGACTGTCTAAAACAGCAATAAACTCCCTGTCTTTAATATCCCTATTTTTCTTTAACCAATCTTTTATTATCTGACGCCTCACGGGGACAGAAACATCGTGGTACACATGGCTACTGAGGATATAGCTATCATTACTGGTGTGCTGATTTCCTTTATCTTTATTTTTCTTAATCTCAGAAAGAATCTTTTTATGTTCAGGATGCATACTTAATTCCTACAGACTGCTTCACTAAGCACAAGAATGATTCCGTATCTTTTATTCATTTTTTCTTTTACATCTTAAGTACACTTTCCATAACATCAGGAAGTTCGATACATGACGCCTCATCATCAAGAGGACCAGAGAAATGCCTCATCCCATGTTTTATAATTAATTCCGCATCAAGTTTTTCCTTAAAAATATCTCCATACTTCAAAGAGACATACGGGTCATCATCTGAATGAATTGCCACATACTTTTTTGAACGTCCTTGTAATATATTCCAAAGAATTGGTGTCTCAAAGAAATTTTTTAACTCGTCTTCAATTGATTCAATATAACTTAAGTCATCGGTAAAACCCGCTACCAACACCACACCACCAACTTTTTCGTCTTCTGATAGTGACTCAAGATACCGGAGTATCGTAACACAACCTACACTATGCCCTATTAAATAAACATCCTCATCAGAATGACCCACCACCTCTTTTAGGACCGGAAGCCATTTATCCAACTTTGGTTCTCCTGTTTCAGGAAATGCAGGAACCTGCACCTGAAATCCTTTTGCTTCCAGCTCTCTTTTCACGTATGGATACCAACAATATTCTGGATACCCATCCCAACAATGGACAATGACCGCTCTTTTCATATTTAATAGTATACCAAAGTCCAATAGACGTAATCGGGGCTTTAAAAAACCACCTTACTTATTAAGCTTCACATACTCATCTCTACTCATTACTGTATTCAAGTCCGCTTTATCAATGAACACAACGCCATTTAGATGATCCATTTCATGCTGTATCACTCGAGCAAGCAAACCCTCAGCTTCTAGAATAAATTTCTCACCTTCTTCATTGGACGCTTCTATAGACACTGATTCATGACGATTAACTTTTGCAAACAAGCCCGACTCGGCAACACTCCCACAACCCTCCCATCCTCTTGACTGCTTCCTAGAGGTTCGTGTAATTTTGGGATTTACAAATACCCTCAACTCATCCAGCTCCTCATTTTTCCTAAACTTTGTCTTACGAATCTCGGTCACAAAAATCCTCAATGATACTCCAATTTGAGGTGCTGCCATTCCAACAAGACCACATGCGCGCATTGAATCAGTCAGATCTCGCACCACTTTTCTAATTTTTACTGAATCCTGATTCTTAACCTGTTTTGCTTTTGCCCGAATTACAGGATTGCCCACTTGAGTAGTTTTCTTTACTGACATACTCTCGACTATACTAAAATGTAAAAGATTATTTTTATTGCTGAAAGTATGTGAAGAGTGCCTTGACGCCGGCGAGATTCTTGTCCCACTCAATTGCTTCATGCGTTGTGAGTTCAACAGTAATAGCTGGTATGCCAATTGACGCGAGCCATCCTTCTGCGTCCCCTGTAATTGGGTAGGCATCAAACTTTGGCACCGCACCGTAGCCAGCTGCACGCGCATACGCATTCATAATATCGGTCGTCACTGGCAGTATGCCCTCTTCACATTCTGAGCCGTACACAGCACCCGACTGACTATGCCAGAAGATAACAGCTGCCGGTGTGTCGCTTAGTACAAAATCTCGTAGTGCTGCTGTCTCCGGCTCGGAAAACGATGCGGTACCAGCACTCACTGGCTCGGAACGCCACGTACTCTCTGCCTGCCACTTGCAATCAAAGTTTCGATTAAGGTCGACGTTGCTTGCGTTGAAGCGTCCTGCGACAGCCGCCTCTGCACTCGCTGGTACGTCGGTACTTACAAAGCGTCCTTCCTTCCCTATCGTTGTATAGATACCGTCCGGATTAATAGACGGAATGATTGTGACAGTCAAATCTGATGGGACAGCCTCCGGTGTTGCATCAAGATAGTCAACAAAGCGGTACGCCAAGAGCACACTATTCCATTCGTACCCGCCGTGCATTCCGCCAACAAAAACGAGCTTTGTTGGCCCCGATCCATACGTGTATGCGTCAATGTCTCTTCCTTCAACCGAGATACCAATCGTCTCCTCTACGCGTAGCGGCACTTCTTCTTGCACCACAGGTGGTGGTGGCGATGTCTCTTCCTCGCGCAAAAAGAAATACCAAACCCCCGTACTCACAAGCACGAGAAGTATGATGCCGGACAGTATACTTTTGGCGAAAGGCGTCAGCATCTTATTATTTATTCAGCGTAGTAATTGAGGAGCGCGTCGATGCCTGCACGGTTCTTATCCCACTCTACGTCAGTATGATTAGTGAGAAGTACACTGATTGCGGGAATCTCCTCTTTTGCAAACCAGTTAACCATGTCCCCAGTAATGTCGTAGAAGTTGAATGATTTATATACCTTATACCCCGATGCTTCTCCATAGAGCTCGGTGAGCGTAGTCGTTTCTGGAAGTACGCCGTTGTGACAATTCGAAGCAAACACGCCTCCTGCAGCACCATACCAGACAACCGCAGCGGCGATGCTATGCCCTTCGACATAATTGCGGATTGCTGCGCTTTCTGGTTCTGAAAATGCTGCGCTACCACCACTCACTGTTTTACTCTGCCATGTACCCTCTTCCTGCCAGTCACAGTCAAAGTTTCGATTGAGATCAACGTCGTTCGCGTTGAAGCGTCCCGGTTCAGTCTGCGCGACTGAAAGTGTCACCTCAGATGGTGAGAATCGTCCGGTCGTACCGACAATTTTTTCGAGGCCGTCCGGATTCATAACGGGGATAATCGTCACACGCACATTCTCCGGTACAACATCAGGATTCTGTCCGAGATAGTCCATGAGATCGTATGCGACCAGTGCAGTATTCCATGAGTATCCGCCGTGAATACCACCGACAAAGAGTACTTCTTTCTCACCAGTACCATAGTGGTACGCCGTGATGTCATTACCGTCGACTGAAGTACCGATAACCTCTTCTGGTTTATTCTCTTCCATAGCATCCGTTGACGAAGCGATCTCGTCCACCACCATAGAATCATCGGTAGTTATCTCATCAGGATTTTGGACCGTAGTACTCTTCCCCGGAAGACCATAGATAATAAAGTATCCACCAACAGCAACCAACAGTACGGCTATGACAGCGATAAGAAATGTTTTCATATACTTCCATTTTACCACAAAGCCGGAAAATCGGCCTGATGGCTCAAATACCGAATACTTTCTGGTTATCTGAGAGAATGTTGGGAACTTTCACATCATGAGTCCTTTTGAGTTGCACCTTCACACGCAACATTCTGGTCGGGGTCCCATTTTGGGTTGATAAATACAAAGCTTTTTCCTTTGCCTTCCACTGCATATGGTGTATTTAGGGGTAAATATAACACCTCTCCTTCTCCAAGGAGAATACTCTCACCTCCCACGATAAATGTAAGTGCTCCTTCTATGACAAATGTTGCCTCCGTGCATGTTGTATTTTTTCTGAATCCTTTTTCTGGGTAACGGCCATCCATCTCAACATACGCACAAGACAGATTACCAACAGGACTATCTTGATAGAGAACACACCGTGAACCACCAGGAATATCATACTCTCTCGCGGTCTCCTTGCGTGCAATATAACTTTCAAACATATTCATTAATACTATTTCACAATTAATACTTTTTCGAACTCGGTAATATTTTCAACAACACCATCAGGATGTACCACTACCACATCTTCAATCCTTACTCCTCCGATATTAGGATAATATAGACCTGGTTCTATAGTAACAACCATCCCAGGCTCAATAACGTCTGAGGAGATCCGGTTAAGCGACGGGCCTTCATGTACGGCGAGCCCAAGCCCGTGCCCTGTACCATGCATGAATCCTTTTTGTGGAGTGGTCTCGTACCCACATTCAGCGAAAATTGCCACGGCTTTGTTGTGTAACTCTTTACACGAAACACCCGGTTTTACCATAGCAATAACTGCTTCCTGTGCTTTCTGTACTGCCTCATACAACAACACTTTATCGACAGGTGGATTTCCTTTTGAGAAGGTGCGTGTCATATCTGCAAAGTATCCGCTCTCCCTATCCTGAGGAAATATATCAACAATAATGAGTTCGTGAGGATGTATAGGTCCCGACCCCTCGTCGTGCGGACGTGCTGTTTGCTCTTTGGACGCAACAATGATACCGTCCGGACACCACAAGCCACAGCGAAGGAGATTGGTCTCAATCTCAAATTTCAACCGTTCACTTGTCAGAACCTCGCCACACCACTCAAGCACATCGTCTTTTATGAGACTCTCTTCGAGAATGCGTTTTACGAATGCAAAAGCTTCATCAGTCATTTTTTGCACTTTTTTCATCGCGTTAATTTCTTCCTTTGTCTTTTTTAATCTCTCCAAAGAAAAATCGTGAGCCTCAATTGTGAGGTTGTTTTCTTTTAAAACAGTTGCCCATTTATAAGGAATGTCTTGCGAGATAACAATGCTAGAGATGTCCTTTTTGGCAAGAATCGCCAAAAGTGTTTTCTCAGCGGTGGATAAACTTCCATCATTCTTTAATCCGAGCTCAAAGTATGGTTCCAAACGCTCAACAGTAATGGCTCGTCCTGTTTTGGCAATGTTCTTTTTTTGAACGTCGAATTCTCGCGCATCAAAAAATACCATCTCGTTCCCTCCCTCCTCCTTCAAATAGAAGAAGCTGTCGGGCGCGACGATACCCGTACGATGACGCATCTCTGCGTTGGTTGCACCTATAAGTAGTTCCGCTTTCATAATGTCAATTATATTTAATTTTTAAAAAAAAGATGACTCTGCGTCCCCATCTCAGGGCACACAGAGTCAAGAGGTGTCAAAGTTGTCGGAAGCACTCAGCTGCTTATGCGTAGTAGTGCTTCTTGCACAGCATAGGAACGGGAGTGAAGAAACCGCCGAACGCTTGCATGTCCGGCCTATCGGCCGCTATCTGCAAGGACGCCGGGTATATTTCTGCCATTACCCGAGCGAATGCAGCATACTCTGCCGCTTGGGTAAGGACACGTTTCCGGTTTTCTGTCTCAGTGGTCTCCCCGTGCCACGCCTCGTAGAAGCTTTTGTACTTTGTGACCAGACCGTTCACAAACCGTGCCGGATCGGCAATGCCGACATACACCATGTTCCCGAAGTCGCCCCGCTCCATACGCAAGCGCGCAGAGGCTTCGTACTCGTCAAAGTTTTTACCGTGGCACTCATAGAACATTTCAACGGAGGCCGCGATATTCTTTTCCCGGAGAACTTTCTCAACCGCGATGGCAGAAGCGCGGCAACGCTCCAGGAATTCGTGAGGACTGACATCAAGTCGTCCACAAAGACCCGGAATGTTCACTTCAGTATCTGCCATTGTGAACACAAACCGAGGAGTGATGTTGAACATGCTCAGCGCATCACGAAGACCATCAGCCAAGGTAATCAGGCGGTCAGCCACGAGGCCGACGCCATTCCCGACCGAGCTGAAGGTATACCGGTAGGGAGTTATGGGATCACCAGTCTCCTCGTATGAATAGTCTGGGCAGAACGCTCCCCATACCACCACTTCTTTGCCTTCGCGCCATCCTTTCAGCATGTTGGCGATCAGCACCGACATTTTGCTGTTCGGTGCCAGACATCCAAGACGCTCAATTCTACTCGCGAAGTCTGCACTCTTTGACTTTGATATTGAGAGCGTCTTCGCGAGCGCAATTGATAGAGACGCACCCACTTCCTTACCTCGCACAATGTCCATGAACGAGACGTGTGCGAAGGTGCTGTGACCATTGCTGGCCGGAACGGGGTCGATGTTGCCGGCGAGTAGATTGTCACCGAGTACCGAGACTGGGAACCCTGCTACTGCCCCAGCAATTTGCCAGGCAGGTAGATTCCTCGGCGTGCCTCGCTGCCGCAGACCCAAGGCATCAATAAGGGCCTGATAGTCTTTGCCAGCGAGCAGGTCCTCCACCATTTCAGGAGCAGGAGGAAGCAGTTTGTAATCCACGAAAGCCTCTGCCACTACTGCAGAAAGACCGAGATTTTGAAGGAACACAACGAGCGCAGACCGGTCACCCTCATGGTAAAACCTTGAGGCAGTCCTTAATGCATTAAGAACTTCGTTCACCTTGTTTCTTTTGTACTGGAGTTGATTCTCCACTAATAAGTGCTTCGTCAACATTTGCTGATCCGGAAATAACAACCCCGTCGGCGGGAATTTTTTCGCCCGGCTTCACGAGAACGGTGTCGCCCTCATTAAGTTCAGTGATATCGACGTCTTGTTCAATACCGTCCACCAGCTTGTGTGCTTGTTTTGGTAACAGCTTAGCAACTTCCTGTAAAGCGTTTCCAGCAGCCGCACCAGAACGAGCTTCTAGATAGTGTCCAAAAAGCAGTACCCAGATCAGGGTCGATATCTCAAGATAGAATTCAGCGTGCAGTGACGGAATAAACGTAGCAGCGACTGAGAAGAGGTACCCTGCACCTACTGCCAGTGAGACCAGCGTCATCATGCCATACTTGCGAGCTTTTATTTCGTGTAATGCATGTTGAAAGAAAATCAATGAAAATCCAAAGATAACCGTTGCAATACCGAAAGAAATCCACTTCCCAAGCGCAAACGCTCCTATACCAAGCAAGCCGGCAAAAAACTCGTTGGTGGGGATGAGAGGTATGAGGAGAAACGTCACGATCCAAAAGCGCTTTAAAAACATCTGGGCTGAGCCGTGCCCCATACTATGATTGCTATGGTCATGCTTGTTATGCGAGTGATCCATATTATTTTTTCTTAGCGAGTTTATAAATTGCCAGAATTTCTTCAGTAGCTTTTTTACCTTCACCATTCTGCATTTGTTCCTTGACGTGTGTGCTGAGATGATTTTCAAGCATCAAATCCTCAATGGCAGAAAGTGCATTACGTACTGCAGATGATTGTGTGATGATATCAACGCAATACTTTTCTTCATCAACCATTTTTTGAAGACCACGCACTTGGCCCTCAACACGCCGGAGGCGATTTTGCACTTGCTTCTTTATTGTAATCTTCATAGTAATTACAGTATACCCCTATGGGGTATACTGTTGCAAGCCCACATATATGAATAACCACTTGGCGCGTCGAATGTTTTCTGTCGGGCTAGCAAAATAGCGAAACACCGGAAGCTCTCGCTTCCGGTGTTTGCCTTTGCTGGCTGTATGGGATGATGTTCGAAGCCCTACTTTCTTAGAGCGCCTCTCTAGAAGAATATCTAGTAACCTCCGCTCAGATAGGATCGAGTAATATGTCCAAAATAACCTACATACGGCACAATTCCCTCTTCTAGCTGAAGTTCACCAAGCGCATTTTTCGTATAGTTACCAAAGTAACCAGTGGCACCGACTCTCGCTAATTCCCGTGAGGAAGGACCTGCATCTTGTTCAATCAAAAATAACTGGAGCTCTCTCACATCATCACCCTGATCGTCCAAGTACATATCTCTCATATTTAGAAACGAGTGCCCGCTAGTCTGTCCTGGGACATCTTCTCCCTCCATTCCGTTTTCATCACTGGTTACAGACCCACCACCTTCAAGCAATCCTTGGTTAGATTTGATAAGTAGTTGTAATAACCTTTTTAACTTAGAGAGTGACGGATTGTTATCCTCAAGCTCATTGTTCAATTCTTTGAATATCAAATCATTCGCTTTTTGAGTTGCGCCATCCTCAATCCTATTTTCAATTCTTTTATAAACACTAATACCTCCACCAGAAGATACTGAAGTTGGTGTCTCTCCCACAGCAACGGTAGTAAAGGTCCATGTGACTGAATCCAAAATTCCCACATAGCTGTTACTGTTCACATCATCAAATGCAGTTGCGTCAATCTGAACATAATATTCAGTACCGTTTATTAAATTTAATGAAGGATTAATAGTAATTTCTGTAGAACCAGAACCACTGATGTTCGAAGTCACATCAAAAGTCTCGAAAACAACATCATCTGATTCTCTTTTTAATGTAATATATCCTGACACCGCATCGACTACTTGGTCAAACGTAACTGTCAGACTACTATCAATCGCGACATCAGATGTATCGTCTGCCGGTGAAAAGATGGAAACCGTCGGGGCAACACCGTCGATCACTAGCGCCTTATTTACTGATAAGTTTGTGGTTGGCGTAAAATTCACCATCGCGTTTCCCAACTGATCTTCAATGTACCCCGAAATAGAAGAAACCATCAGGTCACCACTGACATCTCCCGATTGTACTATGTAATTACAGGTTGATGTTCCTGCATTACTTACGGTAAAGGTACACGTTCGGTCGGTATCACCTGTCTCTAAAGTAACGGTGATACTAGAGGTTGCAGTGACTGCCTTTGAAAAAGTAATGTCAATATCTATCACTTCACCAGTTCCGTATGTGCCATTCGCTTTATCGGATGATACTGATGTGATGGTCGGTGGAGTTGTGGTTGCGCTATAGCGATAGATATAGTTACTGCCAGAGTCAGCAACAAAGAAGTAACTGTCGTTGGAGTCAATGCCGCGCATGCCGGTATTGGTCGATGTTGCTGACCAGTTTCCCTGATACGTCCCAGATGCATTGTATTGATACACTTCAAGATCAATATAATCAGTTACCCAAAAATAAGAACCGTTCCATGTAGCATCAATTGCATCATTATTTCCACTCGCCGAAAGATCAATTGACGTGCCCGTATAGGTTCCGCTGGCATTGTATTGATACATTCTATCGGTACCACGCCATACAACCCAAAAATTTGTACCGTCCCAAGTCAAACCACGAGTGCCAGCTGTTGCACCACCTCCAGCAGAAGCATTTAGACTCCAACTATTACTTTGGTAGTTACCGTCAGAATCATATTCGTACACCTCCTTATCGACTGAATCTAGTACCCAGAAAGAGTCGCCGTCCCAAGCGATACCGGACGGAGCACCATTTTCTGCTGTCAGATTAAAAGAATCGCTCGTCGTAGCTCCATCTGCAGTATATTTTTTAAATTTTACTGGCGAATTTGTATCACTAATCCACAGGTATGAACCATCCCATGTAAGAGTATAGATAATACTGGATGTACTCCATCGGTCTATATAATCACCAACAGCCGCATAAGAATATGACGGATTTATAAAAAAAGAAAAAATGGCAATGAGAAAAAATATCCTAACGCAAAGTCTCATTCTCAATATTTTAGCATGTCTATTTTAAAAATTACATTCAAAGGTCCACGTCATGTATTCCTGAGAAAGTGAGTGTTGTGATTAGGGTGCTAATTCAAGGATACAAGAAATGTCTCTTGCTACACACGTAGTATACCTTTCTGGTATTTTTGTTCAATACTTCCAAAAATACCTCAAAAGCTTTTCGACAGGGATTCGGGGTCAAGTTTCTAAGCTCATAAGCTCGCTAAGAACTTCCTCCCCGGTCTCGCCGACAAGCCCTCGCTCCGCTCGTCTTGTGTACCGGCTCCGTCTTTCGAATCTCTGTCGGGCTAGCAAAATAGCGAAACACCGGAAGCTCTCGCTTCCGGTGTTTGCCTTTGCTGCCCGACAGGGATTCGAACCGTCTCGGTCTCGAACTAAATATGGCTTAGAATATAGCTTTTAAAAAAGTGTACCGAACTCGCTTCGCGGGTAAAAATCAAAGGGTCAAAGTATCTAAGATCCAAAGAATCAAAGAAATTCAAAAAGAAGCAAAAGTTCTAAGCCTCAACCTTGCGAAAACGGAACACAAACTCGTCGTCAGGAAACCACGCGCGGGAAGGCTCAGCCCAACTGCTGCCGAGCCACAAACCGTCGTCAAACCGATTCAGGCTGAAGACGTCCGGGCTGCCACCGGAGTCCGTAATTTGCTTCATACCAATGCTGACATATTCTCCTAAGGGCTGGTCTTTGTACTTAAGACGGTAATTTGGTCCTGTGTCTGGAGGACAAAGTTCTAGACCGAGCGCTTGTGCTCGCTCAAAAATCTGATCGGTGGTAGCGCTCGCTTTAAAGCCGAGATCTGCAACCATGAGTCTGACGAGCTTCGCTTCTTCCCTGTTTGCCCCAACAGTGAAGTCGGGATTATCCATCATCGACTTTGCATAATCAGAAATATTGATTCCAGAAGATTCCATCTCGGCAATGAGTTGCTCTTTTGACTTGCCTCCAATTTCCACGCTATCCCTTCTAATTTTCTTTTCAGGGAATGAAGTATACACATGCTCAAGGCTCTCAGGTAATTTCTGGAAAATGCCTGGTTCGAGTTGTCCGACATATGCTTTTGTATTTTTGGTTATTTCATTTGGAGTGTTGGCGATTTGGTCTTTAGTGCATTCAAAGATGGCAAGCATGTCCTCCTCGGTGTTGCGGTCCTTGCGGAGCTCTGCGATACGGGGATCTTTTTGGTAGCCGAAGCCTTCAATATTTGAGTTAAGCTCGTAGAGGAAGACAAGGTCATCTTTGGTGAAAGGTTCGTCGTTCTCTTTTTTGTGTTCAAGCGAAGTTAAAATACGCATATCTTCGCTTTTCTTGCGGTATGTATCAGCCTCACTTCCAAATTCACTGAGCTTGCCATCAAGCACTTCCTGCATCAAAGGCTCCACACCTTGGTGCGGTAGAACACCTCGCACTTCACCGATTCTATTGTCTCCATCCATACGGATAGCGAGACGAGGCTGGGTTGGTTCTCCTGATGAGTCATTGGTGTAGTAGACATAAAAATCACCTGACTCAATTTGAGTTTCTGCAGTTGATTTTCCTGCTGTACACCAACCAGTTCCTTTGCCTTCGAGCGACTGGAAGAGTTTTTCTGCTGCCTCGTTGTCGCCTTGTTCATACTTCACCCATTCACCTTTGATTTCTTCACGCCCTTCCATTGAAGCAGCGAGAGACTTTGAAATAAGTTCCGCATAAAGAGTTGGGAATTTTTTTGAAAATGCTTCTTTAATTTCTGATTCTTTGAGATGCTTGTTGTCTTCTTTTACCTTGAGATAGATATCAGCAATCTGAGCAAGTGGTTCACGATAGATATCAGGATATGGTGCAACGGTCGTACTGGTACGCTTCTTGAATTCGCCGCGTTCCTTGTCGAACTGGGAAAGCTTGGTAATTTGATTCCACGCATAGTACTTGAACCATGCAGGATACATCGCATCTTCAGATGTGAGATATTCCATCCACTGATCAAGCGAATGCTTCTGATCTTCAATTGCCACATCCATCATTTGCTCTCGAACGTTTTCTGGAATTTCCTCTACTGCCTGACCACGCTCACGAGCAATGCGTTGTTGTAGCTCAAAATATGATTCAGGAAAATTTTCTTTCTTGATAATGAGTGCGTCATATATTTTTTCACGGAACATTTCAAGATTACGTTCACGTACCCGCTCATCTGGATTGAGAAAAATATTCTCAAGTCGGTCCATGTATGCGTCGATGCGTTCCGCTGGGTCATTGGGGATTTTTTCTTCACTCAGCCGTTCTTCTCGCTCCACAGCTCGATTCACCTCAGGAGAGGTTTGTAATTCGGGATTTTTGATATGAAGCGGATGTTTTTCCATGTACTGATTTTAGCAAAAATGATTAGTTTTAGCTATACTATTTTTAGATTGGTTTCATTGAACGGTTACGGCTTTTCAAGACCATTCTGACTCATACAGACTGAGAGCAGAGACGGCTACGGTTTCCTCTGGAGGGTTTGTACTGAGTCTAAAATAAAGAAAATACTTGGTATGATGTGCTCCGTGATTTTCGATCACACATGAAATACAGCCTGATCTTTTGTGTCTTCACATCAGATGGACGGTGGCAAGCTGGCACAGCATACAATACGGACTCCAATGGCAACCCGAACGTCTTCAACCTGAATCGGAATGACGACGGTTTGTGGCTCGACAACAATTGGGCTAAGCCTTCCAACACGTGGAATCCTGACAACGAGTTTGTGTTCCGTTTTCGAAACTATCTTCTTTTTCCGTAGTCTTAGAGGCTGCGGTTTTTCTTTTCTGGATTCTCAAGATTTTTCTTCCAACCACCGAACATCTTTCCAACTTCTTCAAGTTTTACAGACACCTGCTCGCAGTGAGCATTTGAGATGAGTTTTCCCTCCCATGCAACAGATATGAGAAATTTGAGCGTATCAAGCACCAGCACGCATTCTGATATTTTTTCGACTTTCTTCTCTTTTTCGGTAAAATAAGCAATGTATGAAAGCTCAAGTAAATCGAGAAACTTATTTTCAATTCGTGACCCTATTGTATACCTTGCACCCTTGGCGATATGAGGAACAATACTAACCCAAATCAAATATCCCTCTTTGATTCGATTCAAGATCGAAGCGGAATTAGGAGAGAGAGAGAGAGAGAGAGAGAGTTAAAGTGCCGATTGGTCATATGTACCATGATATCATTTCTGTCGAAAATCTGCTGGTTGCGTGGAGAGAATTTCAGAGAGACAAAAGGAAACGAAAAGATGTGGAGCAGTTTTCTCTTCACTTAATGGGAAACATCCTCGATTTGCATCGCGAGCTTGTAGATGGGACATATCGACACGGATCCTACGAAGCATTTCGCATTAACGACCCTAAGCCACGAGATATTCACAAGGCAAGCGTCCGTGACAGACTGTTGCACCATGCACTGCACAGAATCCTCTACCCCTACTTTGATACAAAATTTATTTTTGACTCGTATTCTTGCAGACGATACAAAGGTACTCATCGGGCAATAAACAGATTCCGCGACTATGCCCGTATTGTTTCAAAAAATAACACTCGTACGGCTTGGGTTTTGAAATGCGATATTAGAAAATTCTTCGCAAACATCAACCATCAGATCCTTGGTGGCATTTTGAAAAAACATATCAAAAGCGGGAAAACCATTTTGCTCTTGAGTAGGATTGTCAGGAGCTTTCACACAGAAGGCAATCCTGATATTGGATTACCTCTTGGCAACCTCACCAGCCAGCTTCTGGTGAATATCTATATGAATGAGTTTGATCACTTTATGAAAAGAATCTTGAAAGCAAAACACTACATCAGATATGCTGATGACTTTGTCATTCTGCATGAAGATAAGAACTATTTGGAGAGTATGTTACCAACAATATCTGAGTTCCTAGGAACACAGCTCAAGCTATCACTTCATCCAGATAAGGTGTTTATTAAAACGATTGCGTCTGGTGTGGACTTTCTCGGCTGGGTACATTTTCCCCATCATCGGATACCGAGGACATCGACTAAAAAGCGGATGTTCAGAAATTTACATAACAACCAGAAAGAAGAATCCTTATCATCATACCGAGGACTTCTCAGTCATGGTGATACATATGAATTACGGCAGAAAATATCTGAAAAACCTTTCTAGGATTCGAACCAACCAAATGACTTAAAATAAGGCTTTTTTGTTTTTGAAGAAAATCACAAAAGTTCGAGTCCATGACTCGTTCAAAAACTATGTTGAGAAATATGACTGATTTAGGTGTCTCAGTCGCTCTCACATGACTGCTGCCCGACAGGGATTCGAACCCCAGTTACCTGGACCAAAACCAGGCGTCCTACCACTAGACGATCGGGCAATATTTTGACTCTACTTCCTACACACTACTGGACCAAAACAAGGCGTCCATACTGCCAAGCGAGCGAGTGAAGTGGACAAGCCAGAGTTTGTACATTTCCGAGCGAGTGCAGGCAGCAAGCTTTGCTTAGCACTAGACGATCGGGCAATGTCTTTAATTCATGAATTAACTCTAGAATTAATTCATGAATTAAACTAGTGTTTTACACCAGTGGCTCAATAGTGCCTAAAAACGCCCACATAATCAAGTCTCTAAATGAGAACGGTCGTTTATCTTAAGAAGAATCCAGTCACACGTATAGGGATTCTTATCATCAGAAAATGTCACTGTTGAGATACTGGCGTTCCCTAATCGCTTTGCTGCGACGAGCGTGCGGAGATAATCTCGCACGCGCACATCTTTATACATGCACATGTACTTGATAAAGATGTTGATGATAAATGCATGCGAAACAATAATCACTTTTTCATGTTTTCTCCCCACCTCTTTAAGATGTTCAACCGCGCGCGCAACGCGTTCCTTCAGGTCGTAGAGGTTTTCTTCATCACTGTAGTGCCAACTCCTTTTATGGAGATGCGTAAGAATCCCAATCCCCGCCTTGAGCGTTGCCATACTTACGTAGCGTCTATCATAAAGTTCACTTGGGCGCTTCACCTCACGAAATAGTGGTGATAGCTCCGGCTCCAGTCCGATATCTTCTCCTATAATTTCCGCACTCTGATACGCACGCGTTAAATCGCTCGTAATGAGTTTAGTCGCATGGATTCCCTTAAGTATTTCTGCAGTCTTTTTTATCTGCTCACGACCATGCTCAGAAAGCGGCACATCAAACCCCTGATGCAAATATTTGCGGTTATACTCTGTCTCTCCATGCCGAACAAAATAGATTTCCATACCGCATACTATACCGCACCATCGCAGCAAGTTCCTCACAGTATGATATTACGTGATATCATACTATAGAGACGGAGTACTAAGTTTTAGTAACATGACTGTGATCATTTTCATTTCTATGATTATTCTGCAAAATGCGCGTGGTCGTTCCATAGCATCAATTTCCACTTCTTGTCATCGAAAGTAAACAAGCTGATAGCCGTATTACTATTTTTGAGTGTTTCTATTGTATGAAACCACTCTTTTGAAGGTTTCTTTATACCAAGCAAAATAGTTGCCGTAAAAATCTGTGAGAAATATCCATGAGTTACAACAAGAATTCTTTCACAATTATCTGTTTCTAGAATGTCTTTAGATACAAACACCCGCCCGAGCACGTCGTTGAAATTATCTCCGTCTTCAAAGCGCCAGTTACTGTCTTCAACATTATTATTCCTATCACTTCTATATTTTTGCACTCTCTCATCAGTATCTACGACTCCATAGAGCGAAGTCGGTTCAAGCATCTCTCCAAAAGCAGGGTGTACTTCTGGAATAATCCCTTTCAGCTTAGAAATAGCCTCCGCAGTTTGTTGTGCCCGGAGAAAATCACTCACTATAATTTTATCAAAATCGATATTGGCAAGACGTTCTGACAATGCACCGGCTTGCATAACGCCATTATCATTCAGTGGCTCTTCTTTACTTGGAACATACTCTTCTGCATTAGCATTTGTCTGTCCGTGTCTGACTAAATAGATCTTTTTCATTTTTCTGTCGTTAACTCAATCACCGCAAGCTCAAGTGGGAGCTGTGGGAGGTGTGTACCACCGATTACTGACACGGTCTCAAGGAGACGAAGGAGGAGGTGGGAGTTGAGAGGTGATGAAGAATCTTCCGCATACTGCTTCAGCTGTTTCTGATCATCTTCGCCGAATTGCGTTAGCAATTCGGCGTTTTTTGTATGACGCACTAATATCACTGCACGCACACGCTCAATCAATAACTTCCCAAAGAGTTTCATATCCACGCGAGATTCAAATGCTTCAGCAATTGCAGAAAGTCCTTTTGTTGCGTCCTTCTCATGGAGCGAAGCAACGACATCTGCAAGTAACTTTGATTTCGGCGCGCCAATAATCATTGCAACCTCATCGGCTTCTATTGATGCCCCTCCCGACGCCATGATGACCTTCTGCAAAATACCGAGTGCGTCACGAAACGCTCCATCTGCCGCAACCGCGATAAGGTCGGCTGCGTCGGTACCGATTTTGAATTTTTCTTTTTTGGCAACATTAATCACCACGTCACGGAGCATTTCTCTACTTGGTGCGCGGAAGCGAAACACCTGACAACGTGAGGTAATTGTATCGAGCAGTTTATCCGCCTCAGTGGTAGCCAAAATAAAGACAGCATGTGCTGGTGGTTCCTCAAGAGTCTTCAGGAGTGCGTTGAATGCCTCCTTCGTGAGCATGTGCACCTCATCGATGATATAGACCTTGTACGCTGATTCATACGGCAGTGTGTGCACCGCATCGCGAAGTGCGCGGATATCGTCGATACCTCTGTTCGACGCCGCGTCGATTTCGTAGATATCTATATCGCTTGCACCGATTGCCTGCGCAAAGATACGCGCGACTGTTGTCTTCCCCGTACCGCGAGAACCAGTGAAGAGAAGTGCGTGAGGGATTGATTTCTTTTTAATCGCACCCTCAAGCACGGTAACGATATGCTCCTGATTCAATACTTCGTCGAAGGTATGTGGTCGATATTTCCTATAAAGCGCGCTCGGCGTCTGCTCTTTTTCTTTCATTACCAGAACAGTATACCCTGCAATCAAAAGTGTTGTCCAAGTGCAGTATAAAATTATGGAGTGCGCCACATAAGTTGGTCTGGGAGAAAATGTACCGCTCGTGTTATGTCGGAATCTAGCTCATCACTACCAAGAAGTACCACCGCATAGTCCACACCTCCTATAGTGAAGATGCCTGCGAATGTTCGCCCTGCTGCTGGAGTATATCCGTGCTTCCCGCCACGGAAGGTATCAAACTTCTTTGCAGGGCTATTATTTATCCACCCTCTGTATTCACCGACATACGAGTTGAGCGTCGTGATATCGAGCACATACGTATCGTTTGATTTGAGATACTTCAAAAAATGTACGAGCTCGCGCGCGGTCGAACGATTGCTTGATGTCAGCCCTGTCGGATCAGCTATTGTAGTGTCTTCAAGTCCAGCAGATGCATAGAGCGTCTCTAATGAAGTGTCGAAATACCCCTTACCAAGTGTTCGCATAATCGCAGCTCCCGCATCATTCGAAGAAGAGAGGAGAAGTGGGAACAATAGTTCACGAACGGTATACTCTTCTCCGAGCCAGAGCGCGCCCGCAGTCCCTTCGGTTACGAAATCTTGCCAGACAATAAGCACCGGGCTTTCAAGCTCTTCAGACTGATTTGCGATATGTGCGGTAAATAATTTCGAGACCGACGCAATAGGAAGCACGGAGTCTGCACTACGCTCAAAGAGAATTTCGCCCGTCGTCATATTTACCACATACACCGCGCTCGCGGTAATGGTACCTTCATCAAAATCAGATAAGAGTGCCTGACCACTTTTGAGGAGTGAGTAGGTGGCCGTCGAACTCAGAGAAAAAAACGCCACAATTGCGCCCACAACCAATACACCAATGATGGTTCTCGCTTTCATATAGCACATGATACCGCGATACAAAGTATCGCGGTATATGGTCACCTGCTCACTGATTTAAGTGAGCCTCCTAGGAAGCTTTCGCTTTTTTCTTTGATGCACTCTTAGCAACTTTCTTAGTCTTCTTTGAAATTGATTTCTTTGCTTTTTTTGCTGCACTCTTCACTGCACCCCGAACTACCTTTTTCACTGCACCACTTTTCTCAATCTTCTTCCACTGATCTTTCATTTCTTTTTTGAAATCTGCAATCTCACCTCTGGTCGCACTCTGCACAGTACTATAGACACCACCAACCGAGTCAACGAGCGCAGTATACTCCGCTTCAGTTATATGCTCCGCTCGCTCAAGCGCTTCGAGTACTTCTGCACGCGCTTTGAGCATCCAACTCTTTACTGTCTTCCTGTTCTTTGGAGCATTCTTACTTCCATAGAGAAAATACGCACCAGCTGCAGCAACCGCCGCTGCAGTGAGTCCAACACCGATTCCAACCTTTTCTACTTCTGACATTCCTTTACTTCCTCCTGTTTTTTTCTTTGCCATAAAAATATTATTATCTAACAATCATTCTGTATCATCAGTTCGGCGTTTTCTACCCTGGCTGAAGAACATACCTATTACACGCGAGATTAAACTTCCTTCTGTGAGGTACATGCGCAGATGCTTGATGTCCTCTGCCAACTCACCGCTTCCTTTCTCGATGCGATCTACAATGTGTTGCACCGAACGGAGAATCTTAATTACATAGTACAGTCCAACACAGGCAAGGATGGTAAACACTACGACACCAAAACTCGCAATGAAGAAAAAAATGTTCGCCTGCAATACTTCGTCCATACTCCTAGTATACCGTCAGCGTATAAAAATACTCAATGTTTATTAACAAAATTACAAAGGACCGGGGCGTCTCCGCCACGGTCCTTCTTATGTTTTATGCTGTTGGGGGGGGTCGGTTCAGCCGGAATTGCTATTCCGGACGCAGATGGTCGTGTTTGGAGCATCATTCGACGAATGACATTCCGCGCTCACCATCGGAAGTGTCTCAGGCACCCGGTCTGTACCAGAAGATGCACCGGACAAAAAAACCACCCCGAGTCCCACGATGGCAATTGCCGGCACCATGGCAATTGCAATGTTTTTACCGTGCCGCATTTTAACGTCCTTCCCCAAGTTAGCCCTCTCGCCGAGAGCGGTAAAGAAACTCAGTCCTACTCCACAAAAATGCTAGCACGAAAGACTCATATTAGGCAAGTATATTTTCAACTTGTCTAGAGTGTTTTATTAAAATTATCCACTATCTCAGCCACATTTTGTGCATTTTCAGCTTCCATGAGTTTTACTCGAAGTTCTTTCGCGCCATCAAAACCATTCACATACGCCTTGTAATGCTTTTTCATCGTCGCAAAGTTTTTGTGGGGCAAAAGCTCTTCAAAAAGACGTGTGTGTTCCACCATAACGCGCAGTCGCTCCTCGAGTGTAACCACCTCCTTTTCCTCATTCAAAATTTCTGGATGAGATGAAGAGCGAGGAAACAACAAGTCACGAAGCGAGTCGTAGAGGTTCCTGCGGTGAGCAAGTGACGATGTCGTTGACGAAGCTATTCGCTCAGGCAGGACTTTTGATGGGTGGAAGAGCCACGGGTTGCCAAAAATTGCCCTCCCCAGCATCACACCGTCTGCACCGGAAAGCTCTGCTTTCCGGTGCGCGTCTTCGAGGCTCTCCACGTCTCCATTTCCAAGAATGAGCGCCTCACTTTTTAATTCATTCCGGATTTCAACCGCTCGCGCAACACGCTCCCACCGTGCAGGGACTTTCGACATCTCTTTGCGCGTCCGCGCGTGAATAGTCACCGCTGCCGGAGATTCTGCAAGAATCTCCGGTAGCCATTCCTCAAGCTGATCGGCATTGTATCCAAGACGTGTCTTTACCGACACAGGAAGGTCGCCCGCCCCGCGCTTAACGGCACGAATCACCTCACGTGCCAACGCAGGATTTTTTATCATTGCCGAACCACAGCCCTGTTTTTCAATTGGCTTATGTGGGCATCCCATATTGATATCGATACCGTCAAAACCGAGCTCCTTGCAAAGCTTTGCAGCTTTTTCCATATGTTCTGGCACTGAGGAAAAGAGCTGAGCAACAATCGGTCGCTCCTCTTCAGCATACAGAAGGTCCGCCATAAGCTTCTTCTTCCCTTCTTCATCAGCAAGAACGAGACCGTCGGCAGACACAAATTCAGTCCACATCACATCAGGGCCACCGACAGTGCCATCAGCACGTTCGTGCGCAGAATACTTTGCAATCATACGCCGAAAAGCTACATCGGTGACGTCTGCCATCGGCGCGAGAACAAAAAATGGTTTGTGTAGTGTGTCCCAAAAATTCATAAGAACGAACGGTACCACATTTACCCTTCTTCCAATAGCTCCGAGTCAGTAGTCTCCGTAGTGCTCGCAGTCGAAGTCGAAACCTCCAAAACAGTATCGTCTTTCACCTCTTCATTTATAAATACTCGATTCCCGAACCTGAGATCAATATACTGAAAATTTCCCGGCCCCACATGTTTGTATTCCGGTGATTCCAAAAGTGAGCGCAGATTATCAAATGTTGTTTGCGCTGATTGTTGTAGTGACACGAACAGCTCGCCACCACCAGAAAGGTGATATGTCTCATCACCTGCGCTCGTGTGTGTGATTGCCAAAGTGCGCAAATCAAGCTCCAATTCAAAACCATCCATCAATGCCTCCATCCGTTCCATATCACTTTCTTCAAACAGCTGGACGCCCGTCTCTGGCACCCTCCCTTCTACAAAGTGGCGGACGAAGGCGCCACCGCGCAGCGGCGGTGCCTTCGTAAATGCATACCCAGATGCAGAGAGAAATTCACACGAGGAATCTGTCTGTGCATCTGTGCACCAAAGTGCATACGGGATATATTCCTCAAATGAAACTGCGAGTGTATTGCGATTAGCTTTCTCTAAGGAGATGTTGTGAACCCGAGAAATTTCATTGAGCTTTTCTAAGATATTTTCTTTTGGAAACAAGTACGTGAACTTTTTTGGAATAAGTAACATGTACGTACCTTCAAGCTCTGTCTCGACTACATTCGTAACCTCATCGTCAGAGACAGTTTCTCCACCACTCACCACTACTCCACTAAGCGTAAAGGTTGGCAAGCGTGTTACATACCACACACCATAACCAAGGAGTACCACGATCAGCATCACTACTCCCCCATATACAAACTGCCACACAAGACTTTTTGTCGTACGATTTTTCTTCCTACGGACACGCTTTTGTCTGGAGAAAATGGCCATGTGGCCTATTGTATAACATTCTTCCCTATAAACTTCTGCAACGGCTCAGGAACCCTTATCGAACCATCTGCCTGTTGGAAGTTCTCAACGAGTGAAACGAGGATACGTGGTGTTGGAATAGCAGTACAATTGAGAGAATGTGTGTATCGCATCTTCCCCTCCGCATCCTTGTAACGAATATTCAATCGACGTGTTTGGAAATCATGAAAATATGATGCGGAGCTAATCTCACGATATTTTTCTTCAAGCGGGACCCAGAGTTCAATGTCATATTTCTTAACTTGTCCTTGTCCAATATCTCCTCCGCAGTTCAGTACTGTGTGATACGGAATACCAAGTGATTCAATAAATTCTTCAGTGTTTCGATTTATCTCCTCATGATATCGGACACTCTCTTCGTGTGATGCTTCGCAGAGCACGACCTGTTCTACTTTATAAAATTCATGTACGCGAATAAGGCCTTTTGTATCCTTCCCGTGACTACCCGCTTCGCGTCTATAGCACGGTGAGAATGAGAGGTGTTTGATTGGAAATTGTGACTGTTCCAACACGTCACCAGCATAGTACCCCATCGTTGCGACCTCAGAGGTTCCTGTGAGATAGTCATCATCCTGAGTACGATAGATATCGTCTGCATCATTTGGGAGATATCCTGTGCCATACATATACTCCGAACGTACGATAGCCGGAGGAAGCATCGGATCAAACCCTTTTTGCATAAAAAATTCTTGTGCGTAGTTCCAAATTGCCCAAGAAAGACGTGCCCCATCACCTTTCAGATAATACCCGCGAAAACCATGCACCTTAGTTCCACGTTCGAAATCTGCCATACCGAGTTTCGTCATAATCGCAACATGATCTTTTGGTTCAAAATCAAATACCGTTTTTTCTCCCCATGTTTTTATTTCTACATTGTCTTCATCGCTCTCCCCTTCTGGTACAGACATATCGGGCACCTGTGGCACCTGAAGCATGAGTGCCTGCCACTCTTTCATAATTTCTTTAAGCCCCTCCTCTTCTTTCTGAATTTCTTCCTTAAGTACCTTCATGTCAGCAATAAGTGTCGTACGAGTAGATTCATCCGCCTTCGCAACATCTTCAGAGACTTTATTTTGTTTCGCCTTTTTTTCTTCGACTGAGGCCAGCAAAGTCCTACGCTCATCATCAACAATAACCAGACGATCTAAATCGACCGTAATGCGCTTTTTCTTTGCACCCGCCTTGACGACGTCCAAGTTCTCCCGAATGAATTTAATGTCCAACATAGAATTTCCTGATTATAACCCACTTTTTTAATAAAAATAAACAGAAAGCACGTTTACATATAGAAAAGAGCGATCCAGCCTGCCAGTACCACCGACAAAATGGATCGCCCGCATATCTCAAGCCCTACATACTGCCATCTTTGGACAACGGCAGTATAGAGATACGCGTACACACCGTATCTTTTTCACGCATAATGTCAAATGCCTCCAATCTCGTGATACGATGCAAAAATGGAGTTTCCTATTCATAAACTTTCCAGTACAGAGTTTCCACACCTCCTCAGAGAGATACCTGACCCTCCCACAGAATTGTATGCTCGGGGAGAGCTACCACCGCAAGGAGCAAAGCTCCTTGCGGTGGTAGGTTCCCGTAATTACACCGACTATGGCAAATCTGTTGTGAACACTCTCATCAGCGGACTTCGCGGATACAACATAGCCATTATCTCTGGCCTCGCGATTGGCATGGACGGACTTGCACACCGAGCCGCACTTGATGCGCATCTCTATACACTCGCGGTCCCCGGCTCTGGTATTGACGACTCTGTACTCTATCCGCGACGGCACCGCGCACTCGCCAATGAAATCCTAACTGCAGGTGGAGGATTACTTTCAGAATATGCACCGACCTTTAAAGCAACGATATGGTCATTTCCGAAACGTAATCGCATCATGGCTGGAATTTCGCACGCAGTACTTGTTGTGGAAGCATCTCAAAAATCGGGAACACTCATCACTTCTCGCCTTGCAACCGAATACAACCGTGATGTTCTCACTGTACCTGGCAGTATTTTCTCGCAAAATTCCGAAGGACCGCACATGCTTATAAAGCTCGGCGCTACACCTGTTACCTCTTCCAGAGATATTCTCGAGGCTCTTGGTATCGAAGAGACAGTCCCGCAGGATGCGAAGCATCCTGCGGGACTGTCTCTAGAAGAAGAAAAAGTACTCTCGCTCCTTACTGAGCCAAAAGATCGCGACACGCTCATACGCGCGCTCGGTCTTCCAGCCGAGCGAACCAACACCCTTCTTATGCACATGGAAATAAATGGACTCATTATTACTGACGCAAACACCGTTCGGGGCCTCATATAGATATACACAATTTGACAGAATGCCACTTCCCTAGTATTTGTGATGGACATGGCAGGAACACTCGTCATCGTTGAGTCACCCGCGAAAGCAAAGACTATTGAGAAGTACCTCGGTAAAGGATATACCGTGAAAGCTTCGGTTGGACACGTGCGTGACTTACCAAAATCAAACAAAGACGCGGTCGATATCGACGGCGGTTTTATTCCGAACTACATCGTCTCTCCAGGAAAGGAAAAGGTTATCAGTGACCTCCAATCCGCGGCAAAAAAAGCGGACAACGTACTTCTCGCAACTGACCCTGACCGCGAGGGCGAAGCTATCGCCTGGCACGTGGCAGAGTTGATTAAAGACGCAAACAAAAAAATTCAGCGTGTCGCTTTTTATGAGATTACGGAACCTGCGGTTAAAGAAGCGATTGAACATCCTCGCAAAGTAGACATGCACTTAAAAGAAGCTCAAGAAGCACGGCGTGTACTCGACCGACTTGTTGGATATGACCTCTCTGGACTCATTTGGAAAAAAGTTCGCTACGGACTTTCGGCAGGACGTGTCCAATCGCCAGCACTCCGCATCATCATGGAGCGTGAGCGAGAAATTCGCGCATTCATTCCTGAAGACTTTTGGATACTCACCGCTCATACAGAAGCAAAAGGTAGTACAAAGATTCCATTTGTCTGTACTCAAAAACCAACAAAAAAAGATGAGGTTGACCGTATTGTAAAGATTGGTGAAGGAAATCCGTGGCACGTTGTCGACACTAAAGAGACTGAGGCTAAGCGAGGTCCAAAACCACCATTTACCACCTCAACACTCCAGCAAGTCGCTTCAACGCGTCTCGGTTTTGCGCCGTCGCGCACTATGGGGGCAGCACAAAAGCTCTACGAAGCGGGACATATTACGTACATGCGTACAGACTCCACTAACATGAGTGCTCTCGCGCAGAAACAAATTCTCGCTCTCCTTAATGATGAGTTTGGAAAAGAGTACGTCGAAGCAAGAGGATATAAGACAAAAAGCAAATCCGCACAAGAAGCGCACGAAGCGGTACGTCCGAGTAATTTTTCGAAGCGAAGTGCTGGACTCACCGATGACCAACGGAGACTTTACGAACTTATTTGGAATCGTGCGGTTGCATCCCAAATGGCTGATGCAAAAATCTTGCGTACCAAAGTGATTGCAAATGTAGCAGGGGCTTCGGAAGAAATCCCTGACTTTGCCGTCAATGGTTCACGTGTACTGTTTGACGGATGGCTTAAGGTAGACACTGCAGCGCGCGGTGAAGATGTCGAAGTACCAAAGCTCGGTAAAAATGACCCCCTAACACTAGAGAAACTTGAGGTGGATGCAAAACAAACTGAACCACCAAATCGCTACACCGAAGCGGGTCTTATTAAAGAACTTGAGAAGCGTGGCATTGGCCGTCCATCGACTTATGCGTCAATTATGAAAACGATCATTGATCGCGGGTATGTCGAAAAAGAAGGACGTACACTTACCCCAACAGACACCGGTGACGTTGTCTCTTCATTTCTTGAAGAACATTTTGCAGATTATATCTCTGACACGTTTACCAGCGAGATGGAAGATGAACTCGACGAAATTGCTGAAGGAAAACGTGAGTATGAAAAAACACTGAGAGATTTTTATACACCTTTTACAAAAGTTGTTGCCTCAAAGGAAAACATTGAAAAATTAACCAACCTTGGTGCCGGACCAAAAGAATTCCCATGTCCAAAGTGCGGGAAAGACATGGTAATCAAACTCGGTCGTGGTGGCCGCTTTCTATCATGTGCAACTTTCCCTGACTGTGATGGAGCACGGATGATTGATGGTTCTGAGATTAAAGCAGACGAACCTATCGGCAAGCATCCAGAGACTGACGAAGACATCTACCTCCTTACCGGACGCTTTGGACCATATGTACAACTCGGTGCAACTCCAGAAAAAGTAAAAGGAAAGAAAACGATAGTCCCAAAGCGCGCATCAGTACCAAAGGATAAAAAGGTTGATGAAGTAACCATCGAAGACGCGGCGCGTTATCTGATACTCCCGCGCGAAGTAGGTATACATCCAGAAACAGAGGAACCTATCACTGCAAACACTGGGCGCTTTGGACCATACATTGTGCATGCAGGAGACTTCCGCTCACTGAAAGGTGAGGATAACCCGTATGACATCACCTATGAACGAGCTCTTGAGATACTGAGAGAACCAAAGAAGACACGCGCGGGTGAAAAACTTCTCAAAGAAGTCGGACTCAATCCAAAAACTAAGAACATGATAAAAGTGTTTGAATCAAAGTCAGGAAAGTATTTAAAGAAAGGATTTAAACGCATCATGCTCCCAGACAATACTGACGTCGAAAAATTCTCTGTCGAGGATGCTTTAGAGTTCCTAAAGGCAAAATAGGACATCGAAATCGTCTCTTCTTCTCGTTCGCTTCGCTCTGTAGTACACTATCTCTTATGAGCGCTGTCAACGACATCATAAACAAACTCTCAGACGCGACTGGTGAGGAAAAAGAACTCATCCTTCGTGCACATAAAGTAGCCGCCGAAGCCCACAAGGACCATAAGCGATATTCCGGAGAACCATACATGAAGCACGTGGAGCGCGTCGCTGAGATGCTTGCAGAAATGGGCTTCGGACCACGTACTATTACCGCTGCCCTGCTCCATGACACGGTCGAAGACACTGCCATCACTTCCGAAGATATCGGACGTGATTTTGGTGATGAAATACGTTTCCTCGTCGAGGGTGTTACAAAACTCGGTTCTGTCCGCTACTACGGAAGTGATCGACATAATGAGAGCCTCCGTAAGCTCTTCGTTGCAACCAGCCAAGACATTCGTGTACTCATCATCAAACTCGTTGATCGTCTGCACAACATGCAGACACTCCAGTACGTACCCGAAGAAAAGCAAGAACGTATTGCACGCGAGACGCTTGAGATTTATGTCGCTGTTGCACATCGTCTCGGCATGGGACGCATCCGGAAGGAACTTGAGGACCTTGCTTTTCCATATGTATATCCTGAAGAGTACGCGCGTGTCACAGAGCTCACAAAGCCAATCGCAAAGAAGAGCAATGAGGGTCTCGAAAAAGCGAGAAAATCACTACAAAAAAGACTTGCTGAAGCTGGTGTGACAAATTTCCGGACATACTCACGTGTGAAAGGTCTCTATAGTCTCTTTCAAAAACTCAAGCGTCGAGACTGGGACATGGATAATATTTACGATTACCTCGCTATTCGCGTCGTCGTTGATTCTGTCGAAGAGTGCTATCGCGTGCTCGGTATCATTCATGAAATTTGGCGACCGCTCCCAAAAAGGATGAAAGACTACATTGCCTTTCCAAAACCAAATGGATACAAATCAATTCACACCACTGTCATCACTCCCAACCGGACGATTCTAGAAATTCAAATACGTACTGAGAAAATGCACCAGGAGGCTGAGTTTGGGGTTGCTTCACACATTGTATATAAAAGTACTCAATCGGGAGAAAAGAAAGCAGTCACGGAACAAAAGTCTTGGTTTGCAAGCTTAGTCCCTCCCCTTTTCCGGCCATTCGCATGGAAACAGACTACACCCGTACAAAAGGAAAAAAAAGAGACTACCGCACCGACAGGCTCTCACAAAGAGCGTATGCCATACTGGATTCAGGAAATCGCTGAATCACACAAATCAATTGCTGGTGCAAATGAATTTGTTGATGAGCTGAGAAATGACTTTTTTACAAACCGTATTTTCATCTTCACTCCAGAAGGTGACGTCATCGATTTGCCCGTTGGTGCATGTCCTGTTGATTTTGCGTACGCAATACATTCAGAAATTGGTAATCATATTTCCGGCACAAAGGTGAACAATAAGCTTGTGGGCCTCGATACAAAACTCAAGAACGGCGACATTGTCGACATCATCACAAAAGAATCGAGCCACCCGACACAGAAATGGCTTGAGTTCGCGCAGACATCACTTGCAAAAAGACACATCCGTGCTGAGATCGCCGAAAGAGAGGGCTCTAAAAAATGACCCCAACCACGCGATCAGAACGATTGGTCTACAGAGAGAAATTCTTTATTGAATAGAGGTCCTCATCATCAGTTTCAGGAATCTCTACAACTTCACCCTTATCTATACGTTCTTTTTCCGCAAGAGGAATATCATCAGGTGGAACCTCATTTGATTCTGTCTCTATCTGTGTAGATTCTTCAGAACCACTCTCCACCACCTCCTCTACACTCTCGAGTGGCGTAGCCATTACAATATCACTTACCTCAGCATTCGGCACAGACTGTACTTTATCTCCATGCACCATCACTAAAAGTTTTTGCAAGTCCTCGGGAGAGAAATAGTCAATGACAACTTTGCCTCCGTAATCTGTTTTTGATATTTGTACACGCGTGCCGAGAGATTCGGTAAATTGTTTTTCAATTTCAATTAACTCCGGATCCGTATCTTTCCAGACCTTTTTACGAACCTTCTCAGTAGCAATCTTTCGACTGATTTGCTCGACATCTCGCACAGAAAGTCTCTTAAGAAGAATCTCTCGAAACACAACATCCTGTTCCTCAGGTCTGTCAGAGAGCATGAGGAGTGCGCGTGCATGACCATCGGTAATTTCTCCCTGACTAACCGCACTCAAGATTGTGTCAGGCAAATTGAGAAGGCGAATGGTGTTTGAAACATACACACGACTGCGTCCCACCTTCTTTGCGACATCTCCGTGTGAGAGCTTAAACTGATCTGCAAGCTGTTTAAACGCGAGTGCGCGGTCAACAGGATTGAGGTCTTCGCGTTGCAGATTTTCAATAATTGCAAGTTCGAGCTTCATGAGTCCCGTCTCTTCTCCAGAGCGGATGATAACCGGCACCTGACGAAGACCTGCAATCTTCGATGCGCGGAGTCGCCGCTCACCAGCGATAAGCTCGTACTCTGTACGAAACGCACCGTCGTCGAGCTGCACCTCATTCCGGACCACTGTGAGCGGTTGCAAAATACCGTGCATTCGCACAGATTCTGCAAGCTCTTTGAGACTATGTTCATTAAATTCCCGCCGAGGTTGGAACTGATTCGGGACAATCTTATCCACGTCTACCCAAAAAATGGAATTGCTTTCGTACGCCATGGTCATTATTTTAACATGAAGAGAACATAACCAAAGTTTATAAGTTTCCTACAATCTGGTAGAGTAATCGGGGCCTGTTCTTAATCTTTGTCAGAGTGCTGGAGTGGTGGAATTGGTATACACGTACGACTCAAAATCGTATGCCGCAAGGCTTGTGGGTTCAAGTCCCACCTCCAGCACTCTGATCGAGAGCCGATATTTTTATGCTACACTCGCCCTGTGAATAAAAAGCCGAAACACGCACAAATTGATGAAATTCAAGGCACGGGGAAGCCAGTGAGTAAGTCGTATCTAGAATACGGTGACGAACTGGATGGGACCCGTAACGCTGAAGTTCGTGATTTGCGCGTGTTTCGACCTAAAGTGGTTGTAATTGTCGGCCCTACAGCTTCCGGTAAGACCTCCCTTTCTATACAAATCGCCAAAGAGTTTAATGGCGAGATTGTCTCTGCCGACTCACGGCAAGTATACAAAGGTCTCGATATCGGGAGTGGCAAGGTGACCGAGGAAGAAATGGACGGCGTTCCGCATCACCTTCTTGATGTTGCTGACCCAAATGATGTCTACACCGTCGCTAACTACATTGAGGATGGACGAAAAGCTATCGCGGACATCCTTGAGCGCGGGAAACTCCCTATCGTTGTCGGCGGTACTTTTTTCTATACAGACGCACTCCTTGGCCGTATCAGCACACCTAAAGTACCTCCAAATCCAGCACTCCGTGCAAGACTTGAAAAGTTGGATACAGAACTGCTGTTTAAAAAACTTAAAGATGTAGACTCACGTCGAGCACAGACTGTTGACAGCCAGAATCGAGTACGTCTGATTCGAGCGCTTGAAGTTATTGACGCTCTTGGAATAGTTCCCGAACAAACTTCTGAAGAATTATATGATGTACTCACCATTGGTATTAGTGTTGAAAAAACAATCCTTCATAAAAATATCCACAATAGACTCGTCTCACGACTTGATGACGGAATGATTGAAGAAGTTGAAGTACTCCAACAAGAAGGACTTTCTTGGGATCGCCTCGAAGCACTTGGTCTTGAATATCGCTACATTGCACAATTTCTACAAGAAAAGATTCCCAAAGGAGAGATGTTTGGACTCATTGAGTCGGAGAGTCGTAAGTTCGCGAAACGCCAAATGACCTGGCTTAAACGTGATAAAAGTATTCGTTGGTTTAAAAAAGACGATATCAAAAAAATAGAGCAAACGATACTTACTTTCCTATCCTCTTAACATATTACAATTACTCCAGTTAACTGGAGTAATTGTAATATGTTAAGAAATATGGCTCCGCCTCCCGCTCGAGCCGAAAGCAAAGCAGTTTGCCATTGCGGTCACGAGTTACTAAATGTTCTCACTAGCTCCGCTAGTTGCGAGCACTAAGTACTCTCGACCCCGCCGCGACCGTTTTCTTCTCTAGGTCTGAGAAGAAAACATGTCTGTGGCTCCCGCTCGAGTACGAAAGAAAAGCAGTTGGCATCTTGCGGTCAGGAATCACTAGGTATATTCTTTCACTGCGTTCAGAATCTACTAAGTGTTCTCGACCCTGGCTCGCGGTTCGTCGTACCTCCTCACAGCGCTCCGCCTCCCGCAAACATAGTGCAATTGCGGTGTCAGGTTTCTAATCTCACTACGCTCGCTAAGAACCTCCTACCCGGCCTCGCGGTTTCGGCATATAGGAATAGCCGAAACATCGCTCCGGCTCCCGCAAAAGAAAAGATCGCAAAGCAGTTTGCGATCTTTTCTTTTGCGGGCCCACGTGGACTCGAACCACGGCCACTGGTTTTGGAGACCAGTATTCTACCACTAAACTATAGGCCCAGAGTGCTCTAGGAATATACCGTACGTGAGAATATTGAGCAAATGAAGTAATAATAAGACAAACTCAACACAACCAACCAATCAGCAACTCGATAAACTGATGTGGGTATGATTACCTTCAAACAAGAATCGGCCACCACACTGCGAGCGTACATTCTGCAAACGATCATAGAGTTGTTTCTCACTAAAACCGGCGCGTGCATTGAAATCAACAGCCTTCGCACCTTCACCACTTCCACCACCATAGTGGCATGAGTTATTACCATGACTACAGGCGCCGCAGATTTGATTACCATTCGTTAGACTGCACCTTGGATGAGACCGGTCAAAAGTATAAATCTGACTATTATCTACCGCCGCAGCAACTGCAGAGTCTGCGAGGTAGCAATTGATCATACTTCGAAGACCAGGTGCCTCTACCCCCACAGGCGAGCCATTGTATGCAGACATCAACGCAGCATCATCTTCACATTGAGCGGTTTCACCACTTTCCAGAGACTTCCCTGCTTGACACTCAGGGTCATCTGCATCTATATAGCCATCACCATCGTTATCATAGGTGTCTTCGCACTGGGCTTTCACTCCTCCTCCACCAGGACCATCTTCACTTCTGTCTTCGTATACCGGTAATTCTACACATTCAATTTTATTCCATGTACCAAACCTGCTATCGCCGGTCGCGAATGTCTTCATAATTGTATCAATAATAAGCCATGCTGCGAGAAGAATGATGAATCCAATAACCACATTTGTCATTGATTCTTTTGCTTTTGTAATAGCTCCTTCGTTTCCAGCAGACGTCACCATACGCAAACCTGCAACTGCAAACATAATGGCACCAATAGCTGCCGATACCGTAATCAAGAGGTCAATAATACGATCCCCAACCACGACCAAGTGACATGCCTGACACTCGACCTCACCCTTTCCTCCACATGGGATAAGCCCCTCCGCGAAAGCAGCAGCTGGAACACTAAGAGCAGCGGATATAATCAGTGTCAGCAGGAAAATTCTCATATCGTAAAGTACCCCCATCATACCACCAGTAGTCATCGGACTTTTCCTTATGTGTGAGTTATGATACGGTATGGTCTGTCCACTTTTTCTGATTTTTAGAGAGAAAGAGCATACACGCGTCGGTGGCAGAGTGGTCAATTGCATCAGACTGTAAATCTGACGGATTTATCCTACGCAGGTTCAAATCCTGCCCGGCGCACATTCAAAAATACCTATGTTTTGCATAGATATTTTCTTTAGGCCGGGATTGAGAGTTCGAACCTACCACCAGACAACATTCTTGCCAGCAAGCGTCTCCAACAGCATCTGCCAAATACCTTTCCACTTTTGAGGTCTGATCCCGTCTTGGTTTACAAGTAGTTTTTCATCCCAAGACTTTAAGTCGTTAGCTCGGTATTTTGTCCTGAGCGTATCAAAAAAGGTCTTATCGTACTGTGCCCACAGTTCATCTTTGGTATAGAAGGTCTGTGAGTAAAGCATCTTCCTACCAGTTCTTGTACCAGCAACAAACTGTTCCAGCCGTTTGGTAGCTGACACCGCATTCTCATATTTTGATAAACCGTATATTCCGACATTTAATAGCATCTGTTGTCGTTCTCTGAAGTGGGAGGATAGTTTCTGTTGTTCTGTACTAGCCTTGATTGGGCAGAGCCATATAGGATATATCTCAAGCTGTTCCTGGTTACATTGCAAAACAGTATCAATATCTTCAATGTCCATGAATATATCTTGGATAACAAACTCCTGCTGCATCCTAAGAGCATGGAGTCCGTCGTACAACTTTCTAGTCCGCATGAATGGTGCAAACAAAAAACGAGTAAATCTCGTACTTGGTAGACTAAAAATAGGAAAAAGATACTCACCCATCCAAAAAGCCCCCTTGTCCTGTCTAAACAGGTAATCTGTTACTGGCACTGATATTCGTACCTTCTCCTTGTCTACGGTTGCATCTCGCACAAAGCGCCAATACCATGGATCAATATTTCTTGAAAATCTTTGTACCTTGTATGATGGTTGTTTTGATAGCTTACCAACAATGGACACCGCTTTGCTCTGTCCCAGCAATATACTCTCCACAAAATCAACGTTGGTTCTTGTTTCCTTGAGTATGGCATCAATACATGTTTGATAATCAGGGTATGTTTTGATAGTCAAATCAACAAACGCCTGCGCGGGAACGAGTTTCAAAGAAACCTGTGTAAGCAGACCCAGAGTTCCATAAGAAGTGCTCATGCCCCAGAATAAATCTGCAGACTCATTATCAAGTGTGGCCACTACTAAAGTGCCATCGACTAACAAAACCTCGAACGATATGCAGGAGTCATTGAATTGGCCAAACTTAAAAGAACTGCTTTCTAGTGCTCCACCTTGCACTGCTCCACCAACCGTTATACCGGGGAACTCAGGTACCACTGCAGGTATTAAATTATGTTCCAATGTATAAGCGACCAACACATCCATTGAAACGTCCGGTTCCACTGTAATCACTAGTTTTTCAGTATTGAGGCAAAGGATTTGGTCGAGATCACTTATGTCCACAGGATGTGTCTTTTGACCTACTTTATTTCTGGTGCTGTTTGTTGTTTTTCTTAGAAATGAAACCTGGGACTTTTGTTTAAAAGCTTTTTCTAATTCTTTTTGTATTCTTGAAACCTTTTCTAGGTGTGAGTCCATCAAAAAATTATACAGTACACAAGTGTCGAACCCCCTCCAATCTTACAGATTCTGTTCAGGTTAATGCTATTTTATTCAAAATAGCTAGCAACCTCTTGCGACAGTTTCCCAAACTGTCTCACTCGGCGCACAAGATAGATTAAAACTTACTCTACGACACCCAAGTACTCCAATACCCATGGTTTGTAACTAACAGTGGACTGGTATTTATATATCTTACCTTCATAATCAACCTCAAATAACAGCCTTCCGCCACCATCCCATCCAGTGAACTTTCCATATCTATACAAAGGACTTATTAGGTCATTTCCCTCGGCAATATTGTAAGGGGCAGTATCATCTCCAGTTACTTCAATCTGACGACTTGTGCGGGCGTCAACATCATACACAACCGCCTGTCCAAAGCAGTGACCTCCCAGCACCCGAGAACACGGATACCCATGAAATTGAATAAACTTTCTATTAGGAGAGATGAGTAATGAATCCTCCTTGATATCGCCATTAAACAATGCCTGTATGTCCGGATATGTATAGTCTTCTTCCTCGATATACTTATCTTCTTCACTCAATGAAATAAATGTTGTTTTTATGTCACGGTACAATGTAACGCCTTCAGGCAAAACTGATTGTTCAATATCCTCTCCAGTCACAGGGACCTCTCTTGTTACAACCCTCTCAACCTCCACTACCTTCTCCGGTGCATACGTATACCCAATCCAACCTCCAAGAAATGGGAGAATGACGAAGAGCATCATCGCCAGATACTTAGACAGCGGCGTGACTTGATGCAGTGAACTTTTTTGCTCAACTTGTATACCTTCTTGATTTAAATTTTCTGATTCCATTGCGTCAATAATAGCACGGCCGTCTCAGACCGACTCGATTTTTCATATAGGTTCTTCGAGCATTGCATCCGTTTTCTTTTTCCTCGCTGTATAGAGCGTTACTGCAATCCACACAGCAATAAATGGTAGGACTACCGTAGGCCCAACCGCAGTTATCGCAAAATCTCCCATAGTAAATCCCACAATAGTCCAGAACACATCCCACATTGTAGTCGCAACAACCATATAGATAAAGAATGTCTGAAACGGCATATGCAAGACACCCGCAGCTGTCGCGGTCAAACCGCCAAAATTAGGGTGCCAGAATGTGAGAAAAATTGCACGCGGACCATACGCGGTCAGATGAGTCTGCGCTTTTTTCAGAGGACCGCCAAATCCGAGTACACGCAGGAGACGGTACCATCCGTACTTGCCAGCAAAATAGTTAAACGTATACGCAACAAAGAATCCAAGTGTTGTTACTGCAAATACACTTAGGAGCTGCGGAAAATCTCTACCTGCAAAGACGACACCGAGCACAATGACAAGACTCCCGGGGAAATACCATCCTATAAAAAGTACTGCTTCGATAATTGCGCACACGAAAACTGTGATGAGTCCGTACTTTTCGAAATAATCTTCGGCAAGACGAATAACCTCTTCCTGCGAAGGAAGGCTGAAGAGGTTCCAAAACAAATAGAAGACCGCGACCGCTGCGAGCGCAAAAAGTGGGAGCCAGATGAGTGCAAGCGTGCTTTTTATTTTGTGCATTTGTAATAATTCTATCACTTACTCGAAGTCATACCTGCCCCGATTTCTAAAGGTTGCCATTTTCTGTAAAACTTGTACTGTTCCATTTAGAATTGGAACAGCGGTCAAAGACAGGGGAGGTCGTCAAGATGAAGACGTTTAAGACTATCTTGATGGCGACTTCTACCCAAGTCGCCATCATACTCTGGTTTATTCTGGGGATCAGAGTTGATTCGCAGGGCGTTACATTTCCTGCGTACGAGATAGCCCTGATGGCGCTCTCAATGATGATTCCATCTCTGGTCACGGCATTTTTGAGGCCAGACGGAAAGACAATGAAAAATGGCATCGTCGCAGGATATTTTGGCGGATTAACATTTGCGTTTGGAATAATTTTGTACCAAGCTCTGCAAGTCACAGAACCGATTATTTCTTCGGAAAGTTATCCAAATGTCTTTCTTGCCATTTTTATGTCCGCTTTTAATCTCGCGATCTGTGGACTAACTGCGGCAGAGTTCTTGGTCGCCGCAGTCGCAGTTGGATTTGTGGCTGGGTCTGTATTCCAGCAACAAATCCTCGAGTATAAGGGGTAAAAACGCGGGGTGTGTATAACCTTGCGTTTCACAGCAACTGTGGTATAATAAAAGAGAGTTAGAAACAATGAGGTACACAAATGATAAAGATTGGCTTTGGCACGGGGAGAGGTCCGATCAGCCCTCTCCTCGCACGCGGGAGGTCTGACAATCCTCCCACGGAAAAAATCTCCGTCATCCATTTGGCGGTCATCCTTTCAGCTCTGATCGCGATCGCGATCGCCGGCGCAGGGCTCATCGGGGAGATGAATCACCCGATGTAAGCCAGCCGACAAATCCCCGGGCGATGACTTTCGAAAGTCATCGCCCGGGGATTGTTTCATTTAAAACCTATCACTTACGAGTACACACAAAAAATCCTGACCCGGGTCAGGATTTTTTGTGTGTACTCGGTACCAGTTTCTTGCTTAGTTACGCTTTTACTGCTTCCCTCTTTCGTACGGCGCGAGTGCGAGTACGTATTCTCTTTCGTTTTACGTCAAAGCTGAGTTCATCTTTTTTCATAGACACTGACACCGAACCTCCCTGAAGCATCCCTTCACTTACCATCATTGACGCAACTGGTGTCAAAATCTTTGACTGAATCACACGCTTGAGTGGTCGCGCTCCAAACTTAGGCTCGTACCCCTCCTTTGCAATGTAGTCGAGCACATCTTTTGAAACAGTAAGTTTGATATCTTTTTCTGCAAGACGTTGTCGCACCAACTCAACCTGCATCTCCACAATATTGCGAATTGTATCCTTTGAAAGAATATCGAAGATAATAACTTCATCGAGACGATTAAGGAATTCTGGACGGAAATACGTCTTCAGACTCTCCATAACCTTCTCTTTTGCCTGTGAGTATTCTGCACCCTCATCACTCTCTTTTGAGAAACCAAAGTTGCTCATGCGGTCAATATGCTCAGCACCGATGTTCGACGTCATTACGATAACAGTATTTTTGAAGTTTACCTTGCGTCCTTTTGCATCAGTGAGGTGGCCCGAGTCAAGAACCTGAAGCAAGATGTTGAACACCTCAGGATTCGCCTTTTCAATTTCGTCGAGCAGAATGACGGAGTATGGACGATGTCGCACGATTTCAGTAATGGCTCCCCCTTCATCATGACCGACATACCCTGGAGGAGAACCAATAATCTTTGAAACAGAGTGCTTCTCCATATACTCACTCATATCGATACGAATGAGTGCATGCTCGTCGTCAAACATAAATTCAGCAAGCGCGCGTGAAAGCTCTGTCTTCCCCACCCCTGTTGGTCCGAGGAAGAGGAACGAGCCAATCGGACGATTTGGATCAGCAATACCTGCACGTGAACGCTTCACTGCATCCGCTACAAGCTGTACGGCTTTTTCCTGCCCAACCACACGCTTTTTGAGCTCTTCCTCCATACGCGAGAGTTTACGCGCCTCTGCTTCAAGCATGCGTGAGACTGGAATCCCCGTCCACCGTGAGACAACCGAAGCGATGTCTTCTTCTGTAACCTCCTCCTTTAGAAGCTGTCGCGTGCGGTGGAGCTTCTTGAGACGTCCTGTCTTATCTTCTAAGTCTTTCTCAAGTTTTGGAATATTTTTATATCGGATTTCTGCCGCACGAGTGAGGTCGGCCATAGCCTCGGCATTCTCTGCCTCTATACGGAGATTCTCCAACTCCTTTTTCATCTCGCGGATGTCACCAAGCGCAGCGCGTTCATTGTTCCACTTTGTTTCAAGCGCAGAAGTCTTTTCTTTAAGCTCTCCTATCTCTTTATCAATCTCTCGAAGTCGTTTTCGTACTTTTGTCTTCTTCTCACTCGTCTCTTCTTCCTTCTTCAGTGCCTCCTTTTCTATTTCAAGTCTACGAATCTGTCGTCCAGCTACTTCGAGCTCCTCTGGCCTATTTTCAAGCGAGATACGAAGGGCTGCTGCAGCTTCATCAATAAGGTCAACCGCTTTGTCTGGAAGGAAGCGGTCCGTGATGTAGCGTGCAGAAAACTTCACTGCCGCAACAATAGCGTCATCTGTGATACGCACGCCGTGGAAGAGTTCGTACTTCTCGGCAACACCGCGCATAATCGCAATCGCGTCTTCAATCGAAGGTTCATTTACATGAACCGGCTGGAAACGACGCGTGAGTGCGGGGTCACGCTCAATGTGTTTCTGATATTCTTTGAGCGTTGTTGCGCCGATAACACGCATCTCACCGCGCGCGAGTGCCGGCTTCATCATATTTGAAGCATCCATTGAACTCTCAGCCTGTCCTGCTCCTACAATAGTATGGAGTTCATCTATGAAAAGAATGACATTCCCTTCAGATTGCTCAACTTCTTTCATCACTGCCTTGAGACGCTCTTCGAATTCACCACGGAATTTTGTTCCCGCAACCAATAGTCCGAGGTCGAGTGAGAGAATTTCTTTTTCTTTTACCGGTTCTGGCACATTGCCCTGCACAATCGCAAGTGCAAGTCCTTCCACAATTGCAGTCTTACCCACACCTGCTTCACCAATGAGTACGGGATTATTTTTTGTACGTCGTGAAAGAATCTGTATAACACGTTGAATCTCTACATCACGCCCAATGACCGGGTCGAGCTTATTTTCCTGAGCAAGCTTAGTGAGGTTGCGTGCATACTTTGAAAGCGCACGAAACTTCTTCGGCTGATTTGCATCCTGAATACCACCCTCACGAACTTCCTTGAGTGCGTTCTCGACATGTTTCTTATCAATACCCGCGCGCTGAAGCACTTCAATAGCAGGACCCGCATGTTCTAAGAGTCCCAAGAAGAGGTGCTCCACACCAACATACGAATCTCCAAGCGTACTCGCGATACGTCCTGACTGTTCGAGCGCTTGTGCAAGGTCGGGTGTGAGGTAGAGCTGGTATGACTGAGAAATAGTCTGACCAACCTCAGGGCTCTCGAGGGCTTCAATCAGAAGGTCGGTAAGGACGATAATATCGACATCAAGTCGTTCAAGGATAGAGATAACTGTGTTCTCTTCCTGCATTACTAACGCTGCCAAAAGGTGTGTTGGGCTGACATGATTTTGACCTCGCTCTATAGCGAGTTCGTGTGCTTTTCTGATTGCTTCCTTCGCACGTGATGTGAAATTTTTAAAGTCTGGCATAATTTGTTTTCATTATACGCTCCACGCTCATCACTCTGTCGCTTTCTGACTCTCAGTACTGGGGAGCGTCTGTATCTATGTTTTATACAATACAACTATAAAACGTCGGAGTCAATATTAGTCGATATGCGTGCATACCTTACTTATATATGACGCATGAGGTCAGTGTGTTCTTTCAATACATCTACAACACACGCCAAATCTTTTTCAATTATCTCTTCTCCGAGCGTAAAGCGGACGGTGGAATTCGCGCGTTGCACGTCTCCAGTCAGCGCTCGAACAACATGAGAACCGTCCCCATCCACACCACCACATGCACTTTTTGTTGAAGCAGCGATACCATGTCTATCAAGTACCACTACTGCAAATTCACTGTCAAAACCAGGAAGTGAAATGTTTACGTTATTCGCAATCCTGTGTGAGCGAGAACCATTAAAGATGACTCCAGGAATTTTCTCTTCAAGGAGTCCAATGAAGGTATCTCGAAGCGAAGCGACAGCTTCACTTCGCTTCACATACGTTGCCTGCGCGATTTCAATTGCTTTTGAACACCCAATCACAAGCGGTGTATTTTCCGTCCCTGCACGCAACCCATCTTCCTGTCCTCCTCCAAATACGACCGGCGAAATATGTACACCACGCCTACGAACCAACACTCCACTCCCCATCGGTCCTCCACATTTACCCCCATCGAGTGTCATGAGGTCGACACCAAGCCTATCCATCTGACACGGAAGCCAGAGTGGCGCCTGACTTGCGTCGAGATGTACGAGGATACGTGCATCGTGTTCTGCATTCCACTTCCGCACGATTCGTGTAATTCGCTTTACGTCTTGCACTATACCAACTTCGCTATTCGCGTATGCAAACGTGACGAGTGACGTTTTCACATTCAGCAGTTCCCTAACTGATTGCTCACTAATACGTCCATCTTCTTCGACGTCCACATACCGCACACTCACTCCATCTCGTACTAATTTTTCAAGTGTACGTAAGACTGAAGGGTGTTCAATTTTTGTAGTGAGTATTTCTATATCTCCCAATTTTTTTCCTTCACTACACAGAGCATCAACAACCCCCTTGATGGCAAGATTGTTTGATTCAGTACCTCCGCTCGTATAAGTAATCTCACTTGCGCGAGTATGGAGTATGCGCGCAAGTGATTCACGCGCCGTCTCTATGGCATCATGTGCGAGTACGCCTTCTTTATGGACAGCACTCGGATTTCCAGCATGCTCCACAAACCATGGGTGCATAACCTCAAAAACCTCTGGCCGAAGTGGCGTTGCAGCAGCATGGTCGAGGTAAATCCTCTTATTTTGCTTCTTGAAAAATGTCTTCCAACTCATACGCAGATAATGTCACATATTTCACCTACCGTAAATCCAATACTGACAAACCCCCAATAGTGAGGTATACTGCGACTATTAGCTTTTCTCGCCTATTTATGGGCGTTTTTCATTGGAGCGTATGGCAAAGAAACAGGCATCACAGCCGAATATCACCACACGACCACCCGTCGTCGTCATTATGGGGCACATCGATCATGGAAAATCGACACTCCTTGATTATATCCGCAAATCAAACGTCGTTGATTCTGAAGCGGGCGGTATTACTCAACACCTCTCGGCATACGTCGTCGAACACACCACAAAAGAAGGTGATACGAAAAAACTAACGTTCCTCGACACACCAGGACACGAAGCATTCCAAAAGATGCGTTTCCGAGGTGCAGACGTCGCAGATATTGCCATTCTTATCGTATCAGCAGAAGACGGCGTCAAGCCACAAACACTTGAAGCACTCGAGTGCATTAAAAAAGCAGAGATTCCCTACATAGTTGCTATAAATAAAATCGACAGGACGGGTGCTGACGTACAACGCACAAAGAACAGTCTCGTCGAAAATGAAATTTATCTTGAGGGCATGGGCGGGGATATTCCTTTCAATCCAATTTCTGCAAAGACCGGTGAGGGTATCGACGATCTTCTCGACATCGTACTTCTCACCGCAGAACTCGCAGAACTCAAAGGTGACACGAGTCTCCCCGCTGAAGGTAGCGTTATCGAAGGACACCTTGATACCAAGCGTGGTACCAGTGCAACACTCATCATCAAAAATGGAACGCTCCGAAGTGGTTCTTGTGTTGTTTCAGGAAAGGTATTTGCTCCAGTACGTATCATGGAAAACTTCCTCGGAAAAAGTATAAAAGAAGCCAGCCTCTCTGAACCAATTGGTATTATCGGATGGAGTGACGTTCCAGAAGTGGGTGCAAAATTCTACACCGTCGCAAACAAGAAAGAGGCCGAAAAAGCAATCCAAGACACATCCATACCAAAGAAAGAAGAGGTATCTAAAAAGAGTTCCCTCCCTACCATCCCTCTTCTCATTAAAGTTGATGCGCTCGGTACTATCGATGCAATCAAACATGAGCTCGAGAAATTCTCTTCAGATCGTATTGCGGTAAAGATTATTGATGCAGCGGTCGGCGACGTCAGCGGGAATGACGTACAAAATGTAAGTGCAACTGAAAATGCAATTATTGTCGGCTTCAATGTGAAAGTCGAACGTCCCGCAAAGGACCTCTCTGAACGACTCGGTGTTGAGATTGAAACATTTGATATTATCTACAAACTCTCGGAATGGTTAGAAGAAGCACTCAAGAATCGCACCCCGAAGCAAGAGGAAGAAAAAGTCACCGGCCGCGCAAAAATCCTCCGACATTTCAGTTCACAGAAAAATGACCACGTACTGGGTGGACGTGTTGAAGAAGGAACGCTCGCTGTTGATCAAAAGGTAAAGATACTTCGTCGGGATGTAGAAATCGGCCATGGAGTAATTAAAAATCTTCAGCAACAGAAATCTGATGTCAAAAAGATTGAGGATGGAGAGTTTGGCACTCAACTTCAAAGTAAAATAGAAATAGCTCCTGGTGATTTCATTGAAGCTTTTGATATTGTCGTTTCATAACATGATTCAACAACACCCATTCGACCGGCACGAACGAATCAGCGTCCTCATCAAAGAGCTTGCTGCCGCATTTATTCAGAACGAAGCAAACAGCGACCCACTCATCACGGTCACACATACGACTGTCTCACCAGATTATCGAAAAGCAACCGTCTTCATTACCACAATCCCTGACGGTCGAGAAGAAGACGCACTCATCTTTCTTAAACGTCACGGTGGAGAATTGCGCAGATTTGTAAAAATCAAAAGTAAATTTAAAATCATCCCTCATATTGAATTCGTGATTGATGCGGGAGAGCGTCACCGTCAACACATGGACGAGGTCGTAAAGAAGATTGACACCGAATCATAAAATACAAAAACAGTCAGATAAAATCTGACTGTTTTTGTATTTGTGTCGTGAAGAGGACTTGAACATTACATGTTCGGTTCAGGTTGTATGATAGTTTCTTCCTTCGGTCGCAACTATCGACAACCTTTTCAAGTCCACCCCACGCAGGCTCAGCACATACGAAAATCCCCCAAGAAAAATCTTGGGGGATTTTCACGTGTGCCGGGAAGAGGACTTGAACCTCCACGGATTACTCCACATGGTCCTAAGCCATGCGCGGCTACCAATTACGCCATCCCGGCAGGTACACCCAACAAGGTGTAGCGTGTCCACCCACTAGGGCTCGAACCTAGGACCGTCTGCTTAAGAGGCAGCTGCTCTACCAGCTGAGCTATGGGTGGGGTGAACACGAGAGAGTGTACTAAAATACATCACTTAAAACAAGTCAAAGTGTGCCCGGGGTGGGGATCGAACCCACACGGTCTTACGACCACGAAATTTTAAGTCTCGCGCGGCTACCAATTACGCCACCCGGGCATGAGGGGCATCATAGCATAAAAGATTTGGTCAGTACCGCCCAAAATGCTAAAGTAATGCCTGTACGTCCTGGTGGCGAAGTGGAAACGCTGAGGTTTGCAAAACCCCCATGCGCGGGTTCGATTCCCGCCCAGGACTCAAACGAACGTAGGGAACGAGCTGGGAGCAGTGTACCTGCGCACACTCCGTCGGGAATCAAAAGGTTCACACCTGACTTTTCCATATCAATGGTCATGAATCATACTTATGTAATAGTAAACGATCGTTTACTATTACATAAGTATCTTATAGTAATCCAAATTCCCTTTTTAATTCTTTATCGTTCTCAATGTACTCCGCTATCATATAGAGAACGTCTGCATCAATACCCAACTTGCCTTTGACTAGTTCTATAAAGTCCTCACAAGGATGGGGATATACCCAAACACTTTTTTGGAGCTGGTGAAAGCCTCGCAAAGTTAAAGCTCTTCGTAACTCATTTCGAATGTTAGTCTTATGTTCAGGAACGTCAAATATCACCATTCTCCATTTATGGTCCCACTTTTTGGAAGTAGAGGAATCGCCATTCAGACCCCTGATCCCGACTTCCCATCTCCCCTTATTAGTCAATGTCAATGATCTTTCACCTTCTTTATCGACAGCATATTTAAGGAGTCCATTTGCCAGTAGTGAATCTACATTTTTCTGAATCATCTGCTTTGGAGAATATTTCTTTTTTCGCAAAAAAGGTGCGAGAGCAACTGCAACACCAGGTACCACGGCGACGACAGAAATAGCGCCCGCAACAGCAACCACACCTAACACTCCAACTCCGATTGAGCCTATTCTTATGTTATTAGTACGTTTTCCTCTCATTTGATGATTATGTGATGTTCAACGACCGTTTGTTATTACATAAATCTATCTAAACCAAGACATAGAGAATGCCTTAGGAATCTTTAGATGGAGTGTGCTCCCGCGAGAACTGCCCCCCATAGAGTGCCCAGCAAGAAACTTTCTCAGAATTATCCTTTAAGTTTTTGCGCCAACTTCTGCAGATAGTGGCCAGCAATTGCGTAGATGGGGAGAATAAATAGAGATACAAAAAAAAAGTACTCTGCAGAGTTTGACATACCAAACATTTTGACAAAAAGATCCACGGGTTCCGATATGATACTGAGAAATGCTGAAGATATTAATACAGGAAACATGATTAAACCGCTTACGGTACTGTACGTAGTCTCGCACATTGCTTTTATACTATAACAATCGCCAAATATACTGCACTGAAAACATTCTGATTCCAGGAAACCACGAGTAATGTATATCGATACCAATCCAAAGGTTGCTCCAAGTAGTAATCCTGTATGTGTCTTCATTAAATTAATCATACCTATCTTTATTAGTATAAACCAAACGCACGTATAATCACCACCATTTCTTCCACCATCCACCCTTATCCTCTTCCTCCCATTTCTCTATCACATACAAAATCATTTCGCCCTCCCGCATAAGCGCAGACTTTGATCGCCTACCTTTTCTAATATGTCGTTCAAACTTCTTTATCGAGGCCTGGGTTAATTTTCGAGCAACACGTCCATCAATAACCCTGACCTTTGTCTTGAGAAGCGCAAGCAACTCCCCAGGTGTTGTATATACCGATTCAGAAACCTCTCCATCAGGTGGCACACTGGCTTCATAGACGCCGTCACCGTCCGTATCGATACTAATATGTGCTTGTTTAGGCTCCAGCGTATCTATATCAAAAATCGCATTCGTCTGTTCAGTAGTCTCTATGTCTGAGTACACACTAATAGGATTTTCCTTATCCCCAGAAAATCCGCTCACCCTAATTGTTGTCTTTCCCTCTCCTGTACCTTGATACTCGAAACTATATTCTCCTTCTTTAGGAAGAAATACATACTGACTTTGACCAAAAATTTGGTACGAACTCCCTGGAATATTTTCTACGATCTGTTCATCCTTAATCCCAGTAAAATTATCTTTACTATCATACACACCAAGAATAACTGGGGAATGAGCACTTACGAGCAATTGGTCACTCACATCTGCTGGGGTTGGTTTTGTGGAGGTAATAAAATCAATCTCCGCGACTGAGTCTTCTCCAATGACCGAAGTCAGAAGATTCTGGACTGGTGGGGCATTTAGAAGATCTTTATGTTCTACCTGAGGATGTCCTTGCTTCTCATACGAGTTAATATCAAGATAAAACATATTGCCCCTTGATGAAATCGCACTTGCATAGACTACTGTTCCATCTCCCTCTCTTGTAAACAGTGGCCTATAATCTAACTCGCCGTGCTCCTCAGTATATTTAACTCCTTTAATAGTTGGCAGGCCCCAACCAGCAACCTGTACTACACGAATATGCGGAGGAAAAACATACGAATCATACTCTGCATGAAATGCCTGCGCATCCGACAGAATACCATCGTCGAGTACTGTAGGGGATTTCAAGTCATCGTAACTGGGCGCAAGCCGTCCATCCTCAGCACCCGTTAAAAATGCACTCAGACTGGAATAGCTATCAATCGAGTCACCCCAAATATTTCGCCAATTTTCAGTTGAGGAAACACTTGTGTCAAAAGTCATGATTGGGTCTACTACCTCATTGAAGTATCGAACTGACGGGAGTAGCACATGCGAACTTGGCATATTGTGTGAGATATCACGCGCAACGGAAGGATCTACCACTGAATTATTCAAAATCCCTGCAATCGCGGGGAGATCGGAGGGTATTCCTTCTCCATCTCCATGAAGAAGGGCAGTAATCGCTTTGGGGGTTCCGAGTTGTGGCGAGCCAACCATAATAAATGCATCAATGAGACCGATCTTTCCTTCTCCTTCCAGTTTCTTTATCAGTGCTTTCCCGAGTAGGCCACCCATCGAGTGGGCAACAATCGTTACCTGCCCTGTGTCAGATTCCGTAGCAAGCCTCTCAACCTCTTCAATCAAATCAAGAGTGTCATCTGCTATCTTTACCCCATCATCCAACACATCTTCAAGTGCAAATCTCCAGTCGTATGCAAAGGGTTTCCACGCGACAATAGTACCCTCAGCAACAAGACCGTTCATGAATGAAACAAACCCATCATACACTGAAGTACTAAACCGAAGGACATCAAAAGTCTCTAAAATCCCATCCACAAAAACATCATGGACACTCTCACCATCAGCAGTCAAAGCAAGTTGTGCCACATCATTACTCCAGATAGTTGGGGGCCACAGTGTATCTGAGCCGATGAACTTATCTCGCTTAAGTATGCTCCCCTTAATACCCGGAAGAAAGAGTACGCTCGAACAACATTCTGACACAGCATTCACATCAGTGATTGTAAAATATACTGTCTCAATAATCTCAGCATCCTCCGACACTTGTGCAAGAACAGTTGGTATGACATGTCTTAGTAGATTTTGCCACCAAGGTAACCTTGAGACGATAGGAGGTTCCTCTGGTACGAGAACAATATCAAGTTCATAATCTCCCACGTCCAGATCTACAGGAGCAACAAGTGGGGTGTCATCTGCGAAACCCGTCGGGATGTCACTTATGTACTCTCGAGTAGAACTACTAACAACAGTGTATAAATGACCTTCGACATTCTCTCCACTATCACCATTCCAAGAGAAGGAAAGTAGATGCTGGTCAGTTAGATCTATCGCCTGTGAGCTTCCGTCGTTAATGGCGGCCACTGAATAGATAGGTTCGGAAAGTGGCTCACCATTTTCGTCTACGGTCTGAACGCTATAGAGGGTGAGCGTTGAATTACCAGCAAAAGCTACGACGGCCGCGGATACAAAAACAAGCACACAGAGAGTAAGCACGAGGACTTTCCGTAATCTACAAGATAGAACAATTTGCACTTCATTAGAAGTGAGCATTATTTCGCAGTCTACCCATTTGAGATTGTATTACAAGAAGGATTATCCACAGAAAAACCTAACTTATGCAATAGTAAACGATCGTTTACTATTACATAAGTTATACTTTCAAGTTGATACTCAACTTGGGGAAACCTTAATGGTGCCTAGGGTGGAGGCGGTGCTTCTTAAATTGTTCAAGTTTCTTCTTATGATTATTCCGTATGAAAAACTTCTTCACCGTCTGTGGCAATTTGTCGAAGAGCATGCACTTGTACGAGCAATACCCTTTCTTCTTTTTTATACATCCGTCACACCCAAGGAAAAGGACGTGGCACGCCTGATTCTTGCAGTGGTAGTGGGTATCTGACTTCTCTTTCGAGCAGAGATGACAATATGAAATAATTTCGTCTCCAATACGTTCGCCGAGACGCTCATCAAAGACGAAGTTCTTTCCTTTGAATTTATTTGGAAGCCCCCCTTCTTCAACTTGGCGTTTGTAGTCAATGACTCCACCTTTGAGGTGGTGTACATTTTTAAATCCATTGTGCTTGAGCCACGCACTCGCCTTCTCACAACGAATACCTCCAGTGCAATAGAGCGCAATCTTTTTATTCTTATGAACACGAAGCATCTCTGGCACAACTTTTAATTCTTCACGAAAGGTGTCGACGTCCGGTGTAATGGCACTTTCAAAGTGCCCAATCTCGCTCTCATATGCATTTCGCATATCGACAATAATTGCGTCTGGGTCATCGACGTACTCATTGATTTCCCGCGCAGAGAGATATGCTCCAGTATCACTCGGATCAAACGATGTGTCATCGAGCCCATCAGCAACAATCTTCTTGCGCAACTTTATGGTGAGCTTGTAGAAAGAGATAGTGTCCCCTTCCTCAACCGCAATTTTGTATGGCACACCATGAAGTTCTGGGAGCGATTGAATAAACGCATCGAACTGCTCCCAGTTCGCTTTAGGGACATTCATCTGCGCGTTAATTCCCTCTTTTGCAACATAAATACGCCCAAGACAGTCCAGTGCATGGAGTTTTTCGTAGAGTGCTTCGCGGAATGCCTCCGGATTAGCAATCTGGACGTACTTATAGAGCGAAAGAGTGGTTCGCGGGACGCCTTCGCGAAGCACTTTCTCTTTCAGTATCTTTCGAGGGATAAGTGGGTTTTTCATGGATTACTCAAAGAAGCATACCTCACCACTCCAAACCCCGCAAGAAATGGCTTTAAAAAGCCATTTCTTGCGGGGTTCTCTATACAAAATAGCTTGACCCAGCCGTAAACGGCTGGGTTGACATTTGACTAGAATTTGGTATAATAGTAAACGGAATGGGGTAGGTTAGACCCACCCTAAAGTGAACCCGCGTCCTGAGGACGCACAGAACCTTGAAAGAGGTGAGAAATGTCGAATATTCAACCAGACCCCAGCAATGCTACTGGAGGTTCATTCGAAAACCGCGTACAGATTCCGCAAGAAAGGCCGACTCTCTTCTGGTGGATCACCATCATATGGTGTCTGCTGATGGTCGTAATTAACGGGTATATGCTCCTGTTCGAATATGATACGAAGGTGATCATCGGGCCATTTTTGATTGGGCTCTGGACCCTCACAACCCTGACACAAGCGCTCTGGATACTTGCATCAATCAAAGTATTCAGGGTCGATGAGCTGGGTGCCATTACGTTCTACGAACTTCCAATGATTCGTGTTCGGCGAGGCCCTAAGCTAGTGATCGCTCTATTGTTCCAGGTCTACCGTTTTTCTGGATCCATGCAGAATGATCAATTTCCTGGAGAACCGGAACTCATCCAGAGAACGGATGACAGCAAGCCACTTTCAACAATCGAAATCACTCGCGACGGCAGAAAGATTCAGGCGTTGATGGTCCGACCAATTCGTATCACGACGAGCGCGCCGAAACCAGAACTCGGGGACCAGATCCTCAATACCCAGATGGTCCTAGAAGTGACCTTCTGGGCACGGTGGATTATTGTTGATCCATTCTTAATGATGGTTAATACAGGGGGCGATATCGAACGTGTGCGTTCACAAATGCGTGACACCGGAGAGACCCTTCTGAATGACGAGTTCACCACAAAAACTCCTGCTGAACTGGTTTCAAACTTCAGATCCATCCGGGATGCTTTGGAAGAAGCTCTCGCGAAGTCTGTAAAAACTTGGGGTATTGCGGTTTCGACCGCAGGTATTACTTCCCCTGATTTAAACCATGCCTTGGCAAGCGCTCTCAGGGACGTCGCAACAGAAAAAGCGAAATCAGAAGGCGTTAAAGCTAAAGCCAAGGGAGACCGCGTCAAAGTCGAGCAAGCGGGATATGCCGAAGGCAAAGCTATCGAAGAAATACTCGCTGGTAAAGGCCGCGGACTTAAACGTTCTGCAGCACTTGCCGGAGAGGGGATAACTCCTGCTGATATCCTGGCAGCACAGGTTGCCGAAGCCACTCTCGGGGAAGGTGACATCATCCTCGGAATGGAAGGGATTGCTCAAGCTCTCGGGCTGGGCAAGACAATCTTCAAGAAAAAACCTGAGGTCAAAGTTGAGCCTCAAGATGGAGAAAACGAATCATGAACTATAGTACGATTGACGGAACTTGGCTGGTTCTGATCCTGTTCGGTATCGCAGCCGGTTTTTTTGCTCTCAGAACATCAGGAGCAAGAGGGCTCTGGCAAAGGTATGTGGCGCCGCAGGCACCGCCTACTTTCACTACACCAAATGACCAGGAGCAACAACCACAAGAATTCTTGGTCTGGTGGAAACGACCACGAGTGATCCTTACGGGAGCCGCCCTGGCCCTCGTACTGATAATAACCTTTCTGATGTTAGCACCAGATCCGGTGCTGTGGGGTATCTACCTCATCATCGGTGGGGTCGCGTGCTACGGCGCGTGGGTGAGTAAAGGGAGTAAGAAGGCTGCCTGGGTCACAACAGCTGTTGTGACCACAATGATCATCGTCGTCGTGCTCGGAAAGGAGCTCTTCGAAAAGATAGTCACCAAATCTCGAGTGACGCTCAATGAAGCTGTCGGAGGAGCTCATGAACCGATCAAAGAGTGGGGGTGGCTCGCCGACCACTGGTGGTACGCCCTCATTCCGGTCGGAGCAGTCATGGTCTACCTACTGATCAAGAAGGCAGACAGTGCCTCGGTGGGGAAAGTCCTCATCCTGGTGACAACTGTCGTCGTGATCATCGGTGGCGTAGCATGGCTGAAGTCGTCGGGGGTAATCAAAATCTCCAACTCCTCAGCCTCAGCAAGAACCTCTTCTCTCTCCTCGGAGGGGGAAGAGACCGCTCCTGTAGGAGCGGTCAACTTCCCAGAAGAGCAGGGGGTGTCAATCACGGTCACTCTCGGCAAGAAACCGAGGCTGGCCTGGATGCCGAAAGACACGTGCATCCAGACGAGCAACCAGACCGCTCACCTGCGTCGAGTGAGGAAGATATCATCGGACTACCTCGAGTACTGGAGCGCTACGGGTGGGATGGTCCACGTCGTCCTCACAAGGAAAGAGATTGGGACATGCGAATAGAAAAGAAGCACCTCCTCAATCTCACGAAAAGACACGGACGCCCGCAAGGCGCCCGTGTCGCACTACCGCCAAAACCTCACTCGAGGTGGAGGCGGTTTTTTTAATTTGAAGCACTCAAACCAAATGTACCTGCAGCCACATTAAGAATAGTGAACGCAGTAAGCATTACAAAGAGACCGATGACACCATACATCATATGTCGACGTCCTGTCGTACGCGCACTCTCGTCCCCTGCTTTTGCAATAAACTGGAATGCCCCCCAGAGAAAAAAGACAATCGCAACCGAAGTCATCAGGGTCATGAGCGGAAAGAGAATCACATCATTTATTCTTCCCAACAACGTCTCAGCCGCCTGTGTTGCTTCTTCTGAAACTGCGTATACAATCATCCGGAGAAATTAGTTATTCTTTGACGGCGCATTTGGAATATTGAGAAGATTTGGATCTGTGAGATCAAAGCCTCCTGCAACAAGATTTACAATACCCCACACTGAAACCATGATGACAAAACCGCCAATACCGTAGAGCATGAGTTGTCGACCCTCCTTACGCTTCTCTTCATCGTCCCCACCCATGATGAAGTACTTGAACACACCCCAGAGAAAAACAAGAAACGCTATCGCAAAAATGAGTGGTACGAGTGTGCTGTTGATAAATTTTGTTATTTGACCGACAAAAGTATCAATCTCTCCAAACTGCGCAAATGCAAGCGTTGGTGCAAGGCCAAGAAAAGGAATTATTCGTACAATATATTTCATAACTTATGTATATCTAAATACTAAATGATAGTGCTTCTATTGTACCCGAATTACCGAAATACTTATACTCCTCTGTGGATTTCCTTTACAGGCCAAATATACCACTACGGAGAAGTGAGAGAATCCCCCATATACCAGACATTATAACAAGTACCACAACCCCGATAGTAACTATCTTTTTCCCTTTTTCAACCTCAGCTTCATCACCGGCATTGAGAATCCATGTGTTAATGACCGCCCAGGCAAGCACCACGAAGGTGAGTGCAAAGATGAGATAGACGAGTGTCTGGTTGATATCTAGGATGATATCAACAAAACTCTTAAAATCAGTCGGCTCCTTAATTGCAGATCCTGCGAACGAAGGAGTAATGAGTGCAAGGATTGGAAATATATATCGCATATAGTCTTATTTACCCAAAGTCTCAACGGTGCCCTGGATCACCTTAATAATTAAGTTTGCACCGAGTATGATGACTCCTCCAACAATCGCCCATGTGAGTGCCGAGTGAGCCTTTTTAATCTTTGCTTCGTCACCTTGAGACGTCACATAGAGGAATCCTGCGTACATGATAAAGAGCACAACAATAGGGATGGCGAAGATGAGTATTACCTCGATAATAGTAAGGAGAAAATCAGTGATAGAGGTTGATTTCAGAGGATTACAAAGTTCACCATTGCCACACCCTGTTGGGTCAGATGGATTTTCTCCATCTTGAACAGCTTCGGCCGTGTGTACCACACCGACATCAAGTAATGTCTGTAGTAATGGATACTTCTCATTGTTACTTACAGACACAGCCAGTACCGCAAACATAAACACCCCTACTAAAAAATTTAATCGAAGGCTTTGCATACAATGTTATTGAAATAGTAATTTTAATCTTCCGACTGCGTCATTCACCGCCTCACTCACTCGACTACGTCCCGAGGTTACATCCTCAACCATAAGCTTAAATACATTCAAGCTTTCCTCCGGATTTGGATCAAGCCATGCCCGCGAGATAAGCGCAGCTGAGAAAAGAGTCTGTCGATATGGATCTGTCGCACCTGACATAATCGCATTTCTCAGGACCGGAGAGAGTCCGAGCTGCTCAGTGAGCATTGCACTTGCATTCGCGCTCGCCAAACTCTCCGCAACCGCATAGGCTCCGGCAATATTTCCTGATGCGCGCGGAATTGCAAACGCATAGAATTTTCCAAAATTTCGCTTTATGGTTGCGCTTGCGTCCTGAGGCACCTCAGCAATATCGAAATTGAGATTTGGATTACTACTTTCGATTTGCTGATATTCACTACCGAAACCAAAATAGAGCCCGAGTTTACCACTAATAAACTGTGAACGATCTTGTGGCAACGAACGATTCCATGAGTATTGTGGTGCAGAAGGAAGCGCAAAACGAGTATAGAAAGAAAGTGCTGTGTCAGCAGGCAATAAACCGCCCCCTTCCTGTCTTAATGTAATGACATATCGACGATTATCTTCTGAGACAATATCTGTACCCGATTGAAGAAAAAGAAGCGAGAGAATTCCCTTCACATTCCGTATGTTGGCGTACTCACCGAACGCAACAGCACTCTGTGTAATATCGAACGATCCTGTCGTCCGCGTAAGAGCAGGGACCACAGTATCTTGTAACTGTGCCCACGTCGTAGGTGGCGAAGCAAGTCCATTTCCCGAAAACATATCCCGATTCCAATACATCACCAGAGGATCCACTCCGAACGGCACGCCATATACACCGTCAGTAAACAAGAAAATCTCAGCTCCATCAACATAACGGTCGCGGAATGTACGTGCCGGAAGTGTGTCGTATGAAATAGCGAGAAGTTTTTCTCTGTGTCTTACAATAGAGTCACTTGGAAGTACAATAAGGTCGGGAGAACGACCCTCTGCAATTGCATTCACAAACTCAAAATCAAACGTACGCGCATCTTTCTCTATGTACTGTACTGTCTGAAAATTCTTATTGTCCTTCACCACTTCCGCAAATACCCTATCGAAAGAAGCTTCATCCAAAGTCCCCCAAATGACCACACCATCACCGTAGGGATTTTCCTTATCACTTGAAGAGCCACCATATACCATAAAAAAAATCAGAGACAGGATAGCCAATGCCCCAAAGCTACCTAAGAGTATTATTTGAAATGGTCGTATATTTGTCATTTTTTTCGAAACGCTAACCCATAATGATGCTCTCCTGCAGGAAAGTCGCGTTCGTATGTAAACCCGGCAGCTTCAACCATTGTACGCGCACCACCTTGCGATACAACAGCGTCTACATGAGGCCCAATACCTGCAAAGCTCTCTGACCAGTCGATGATAAATAACTTTGCGCCACTTCGAAGGACACGAGACATCTCAGACAATGCTAGTGCCTTTTCCTCCAACTGAAACAGTGTATTCACCAGCATACCCGCATCCAGTATACCGTCCGCGAGTTTGATGCCACCATTATGTTCAAGGTCACACCATAACGGATCCACGTTTGAAATACGTTCGTGTTCAATCAGCTTTCCGATACTTTCGACAAGATTCTTTTGTATTTCACATGCATAGACACGGCCCTCATCACCAACTGCGCGAGAGAGTGCCCGCAGAAACTGCCCAGCGCCAGCACCAAAGTCTGCGACTCGGTCACCTTCACGCAAGTGAAAATGAGTGACAACAATATCAGGCTGCACAAAACGTTTTGTTGCTACTCCCTCATACATATATTCTATTAGTATACCCCGTACCAACTGTAAGTGGAGCGCGGTACGTGAAAAACCGCACAGAAACACCCGTGTGTTTCTGTGCGGTTTTTCAAACAATCCTTTTTAAAAATACACAATCGAAGCAATAAGGTCCCCCGCCCGCAATCGCATCACTCGCACACCCTGTGTTTGTCGACCGTGACTTGGTACGTCACTGAGCGGAAGCTTAATCACCTGCCCCTTCTTGCTCATAACCACAAGCTCACCTTCCTCCTTATCGTCACGCGCAAGCACCGCGCCACCAACCACCTTTCCTGTCTTTGCAGTTATCTTTGCTGTCTTAATACCAGACCCACCTCGCTTCTGCACCTTATACTCTTTTGCAGGTGTTGTCTTTCCAAAACCATTTTCCATTACGACGAGAATTTCATAATCTTTTTCATCTTTGCGCTTAAACACATCCGCAGAAACAACGTAATCGTCTTTCTTCAACTTCATACCTCCGACACCCGCTGCGGTACGCCCCATCTGTCGTATGTCGCTCTCTTTAAAGCGTATTGCCTGACCCTCGTGTGAGATGAGTGACACCTCGTCACCCTTTTCGACAAAACGTGCTGCAATCAGCGCATCTCCCTCACGAAGACTTAGTGCAATGAGTCCACTCCGACGCACATCCTTGAAGCTTATCGCATCAGACTTTTTCACAACACCATTTTTAGTAACCATAAGGAGCGACCAGTCACCCTCTTGTTCATTTTTTCTCACCGCAAGTACTGAGGTCACTCTTTCCTCCGCAGTGAGGGAAAGGAAGTTCATAATCGACTTTCCTTTTGTCGCTCTTCGTCCTTCTGGTATCTCATACATCTTTGTCTGATATACCTTCCCTGCATCAGTAAAGAAGAGAAGGTCACTGTGTGTCGAAGTGGTGAGGAGCGTCGTTACCACATCTTCTTCTTTTGTATTTAAATCAACGACACCGACACCGCCGCGCTTTTGAGAGCGATACTCATTTGGATTTGTACGCTTTACATAGCCACCACGAGTAAGCACGAGCACACTCTCTTCATCGGCCACCAAGTCCTCTGGACTGAGTTCTTTGACACCGCCCTTCACAATCTTTGTACGCCGATCATCACCAAAACGCTCAGCAATATTCATGAGCTCATCCTTAATGATAGTACGCATCTTTTTCTGACTTTTGAGTATACCTTCGAGGTCAGTAATGAGTGCCTGAATCGCCTTCAGTTCATCTTCAATTTTCTTTCGCTCGAGCCCCGCGAGCTTTTGGAGACGCATGTCAAGAATCGCCTGCGCTTGTTTGTCTGAGAATTTAAACTCTTTCATCAACGCAGCGTGCGCAGTCGGAACATCCTTTGCAGCTCGAATGAGCTTGATGATCTTATCAATATGATCGAGTGCCTTTTTAAGGCCGAGGAGAATGTGCTCTCGATCTTTTGCCTTCCTAAGATCAAACTCGGTACGCCGTTTGATGACTGACTCACGATGCTTGATAAACTCCTCCAAAATCGCCTTGAGCGACAGCGTGAGCGGTACACCATCGACAAGCGCGACAGTGTTGTAGTGAAATGTATCTTCGAGCTGTGTATGCTTGTAGAGTTTGTTGAGCACAGTCTGAGGATTGCCCGTGTTCTTAAGTTCAACCACAACGCGAATGTCGCTGGTAGACTCGTCACGCAAATCTTTGATGCCCTCAATTCTCTTGTCCCGTACCAGATCGGCAATCTTGATGAGCATGTCTGCCTTATTCACACGATATGGAATCGAAGTGATAATAATAGAGAATACCCCTTTCTTATCCTCCACAATCTCTGTCTCACCACGAACCACTACACCACCCCTACCGTTTGCATAGGCATGCGCGATATCTTTTTGATTAAAAGCAATACCACCGAGCGGGAAATCAGGACCTTTAATAAATTTAAGCAGGTCGTTTGTTGATGCTTCTGGATTTTCAATGAGATGTTCAACAGCAGACGCAACCTCACGCAAGTTGTGTGGAGGGATATTTGTCGCCATACCAACCGCAATACCGAGCGTACCGTTGAGAAGTAGGTTAGGTACCGCTGCAGGAAGTACTGATGGTTCTTTCTTGGTACCATCAAAGTTTGGACGCCAATCCACTGTTCCCTTCTCCAAATCGCGAAGCAGTTCTTCAGAGAGCTTCGACATCTTTGCTTCCGTATATCGATACGCCGCTGCACTATCACCATCAATAGAACCGAAGTTTCCCTGTCCAATGACGAGCGGGTATCTTGTGGTGAATTCTTGAGCAAGCTTTACCATTGCCTCATACACCGCAACGTCACCGTGCGGATGGAAACTACCAAGGACGTCTCCGACCACTGTCGCAGATTTTTTAAAGCGCGCGCTCGCGGTGAGCCCATTGAGACGCATCGAATAGAGAATGCGTCGATGCACAGGCTTCAAACCATCACGCACATCTGGGAGAGCACGCGACGTAATAACAGACATCGCATAGTCGAGATATGCACTCTGCATCTCGTCCGTGATGCTCTGCACAGACACTCCCTGATGCGCTACCACAGCTGGCATTTCGCCGGCCTCAGAATCCTTCTTTCCCTTCGGTTTACCTTTCTTTTCAGCCATATATTTGTGGCGCTAGTATACCTCAACACTCACTTTTAGTCAGCCTTTCTTTTGCACTTTATTGTTCTCTAGTTTTTTGGCAATTTTGAACAAAAATCTACACTATCGAGACGTTGCCGCATAGAGGCAACAGACTGAAAGTGAGTGTGGGGGTATAGCAGATTACTCCGTTTTTTGCTTGCCCATGCACTAACTTTCCCGTTACTTATTATTTTGCTTTTATTATGCCGGCATTCCAAGAAACAAAGTGACATGAGTATTTAAATAGGTAACAATCCTTGTACTCAAGTAAAATGACGGCAAAGTTTAGTAGCTGGGCTCGCTTTTTTTGGTTGAAGTACTGATCAATATTGTACGACCTTCATAGCTGTTTTCTGCCTCCATAGATGGTGTTGTGGTTGCCTCTTTTTGCCCCACAGTCGTCTCTTCCTCCACAACTAACTGTGCGTCAGAGTCATCCTCAGGAGCATTAGAACCATTCTCCTCTTCTACTACTGGTTCAGTGGGAGATGATTTAAATTGCCCTACAAATGCGCCTAGGTTCTGTTTTATATTTGAAAATGCTTCTCCAATCGACGCGCTCTCCTCTACTGGCGGTACTTTTCCATTTATTACATCCGCTGGTGCGGTTTCTATATCAGTTTCAGCAAAGCGTGCTGGAAGTGCAGTGACCCACACAAGTCCAATTATTCCGACAGTAGAGACCGCCATGGCAAACGCGACTTTACCTTTTACATGGTCTGGCTTTTTACGGAGTTCATCGATAAATGACATAGGAGTATTGTACACCTCGATATAAAATCAAAGACACTATGCTTTCAAAACGACTACCTCACCTTCCATAGTAATCACGTCTTTCTTCTTGATAGTGAGTTTTTCCTGTGGCTTGCCATTTTCTGAACCCTCCTCTTTGAGAAATGCGCCGAGTGCTTTTGCGTCATAGTGCATTGGAATCACCACGTGCGCTTCGAGCTTCGTCGCAAGCTTTGAAGCTGCCGGTACGTCGAGCACATCCGCACCTCCTATCGGTAGAAAGAGTATGTCGACATCACCAAGTTCTCCGAGTATTTTTGAGTCTATTTCTGCACTCCCTAATGCTCCAAGGAAAAGCAGGTTCATACCCTCAAGCGTCACTTGGTAGATAGTGTTAAAACGTTCTTTTCCGTCATACATCGTCTTGATACCGTGACCGCGGACTGTCACATCATCAATTTCATATTCACCCGGACCGTCAACGACAAACGGTTGCTTCGCGCCGAACGCCACTTCATCGATTCCGTTAAAATCCGGATGATTGAGTGAGACAAACGCGACATTCGCACCAAATTTCACCGGACTGAGCGACGACTTTTTTGAGATTGGATCAAACGCAAGTGTCATATCGCCAAAAGACACCTTGAAACATTGCCCTCCGTGATGTGTGATTACCATAGTTACACCATCATACCTGATTACCAGAAAATTCGCACGAAACATAAATTCGGTCGCAGCATGATCGACATCACCTTCGCCGGCGGAACGTGCGAGTTCCACCGTCGGAACTAGGACTAGACTACTCGGGGACAGTTCGGCCCCTGAAAACCGAACACCAACACGACCCTCTTGTGAAGGAAAGAGCGAACCGCTTGGCCGCACAAGCGGTTCGCTCCGGGTCAAAACAGACCACTTGTTCTTTATTAAGTTCTTCATATTTTTTCGACATCTATTTTGATGTCACGTCGAGACCTTGTTCTCGATTGTCCACCCCCAAACCATTTTTCAGGTGCGGGGTTTTTTGGTGTTCTTCACCATTTTTAGTGCACATCTTATTTGACGAGTTTGATAATACGGCATACAGTCTGTCTTATCCCCGCGCGCGGCGCGCGGGAGACAAAGTGGGAGAAATCCATGAAAGATAAAGACGGCCCAATTACCGATGGAGAGCACCCTCAGCCAGCTGGCGACGTTTAGCGGTTCCTCTATCCACAGATAGCAGGTGACTGCGCTGGCGAAGGTCGTCAAGACGAAGTGCGCGCAACCATAAGGAGTACGCGCGCTTCGGAAGACATTTCTCCGACCGAGAAGTCCTAAGTTCCACCCACGGCTACTGGCGGATCTGCCGTCAGTAGCCCACCACCCGAGCCTATGCATGCATGGCCCGGGTTTTTTGCTGTCTTTACAACACTTGACGTAAGTTAATAATAAAAGTATAGTTTTTTTAATTGACGCCTTAACGCATCAAGTGATCTTCAACAATGTAACGGGAGTATGAGAAATGTCTCACACAGAAGATGGTAATCTTGTCCTCTATGGGACATTTAACATCGGGCCGGAGGGGTCAATAGGCGCAAACACGCTGATCTATGTCGGGACACACGCAATCAATGTCCTCGGCGTTGAAAATGTGCGAATTAATGACGACGTCGTCGATTTGACGACAATTTCGCGTGCGAACGTCAAGAACGTATTTGACGTCACCATGATGCCTTCTGACCAATACGATATTCTGAGATGTATTTCCCCTTCTAATCCGACCATTCAGTCACCGACTCACCTGGTGGTTGTAATGACGGGGAGAGACCTTGAGGGAGCTGGTATCCAGCTTGGTTCTCGTGATTGGCGCTCAATTCACCTTGCAATACAAGGCGAACGAGCGACGGAGATGCTGACCAAATTCGGAGGAGTCCGGCACACACATGCCTCCACTACAAAGATGGTCCTCTTCGACAAGATCTTCGGGGCTCAAGAACGTGTCAGCGAACCGGCATAGGCCGAGAACTTGAGCGGACGCTCGCGTGCCCGTTCATAGAAGTAACCGCTCCTTAAATTATTACACCACAACGTCTCGTACTGGGCCTAAGACCATACGACACGTTGTGGTGAGAGCATTGCGGATATGGGGCAATTTACCGCAATGCTCTCCGAAGTGGGTAGAGGTGAGCTGCCACTTACGTATAGAGTTGTATGTAAGCTGGCGCTCCTTCCCCACCGAGGTCGGAAGTTGAAACGTAAAGGTTGAAACTTGCCGGCCTTTTTTGATGTCCAACATAGTTTAGATGCTGAGTTACGTAATGTATTACGTACTACATTACGTAAATATAAATACTCACTTTCTACCACCCCACACACCCTTAGTATGATATTATGTAATATCATACTATAAGGTTTGAGTTGGATCTTAGATCATTGGATTTGATGAGAGGAATTTTCTTTGTTCAACCTTCGTCCCTCCTCTGATTCTGCCTTTGTTCTACTTTTAATGACAATGCCTACCCACCATTTCCATACGGTTAACCGTATGGAAATGGTGGGTAGCCCACTCGACAAAGTGCCCTTTTTATAGTAATCTTGCCCTTAACTTTTGGAGTCATTCCAAGGTTTATCAGTTCTAACGGCATGCGCGTAACCCCGCGGTCATGGACATGGCCACGAGTACAGGTTTCCGCGGATACGTATCGCCGAATTAAAAACAATGTCAGAAGAAAAAACATCGGTTCTAAACCGAATTGTTTCCGCTGTAACACCTCAAAAGAAAGAGGCCACGGAAGAAACAGCAACAGATACTGTTGCGACAACAGACGTAGATGAAAAAGAGCTGAGTGTCATGCAGACATATCTCGATGAGAGCCCAACACCTCCTTCCGAAGGAGATGTTATTGAGGGTACTGTCTCAGCTATTGGACGGGCACGTGTCTATATCGACCTACCGCCGTTTGGTACAGGGCTTATTTTTGGGCGTGAGTTCATGAATGCGCGAGATATTCTTCGCAAAGTATCCGTCGGCGACTCTATCGCAGCGAAGATTGTCGATACAGGAAATGAAGACGGTTATATTGAACTTTCCCTTAAAGAAGCACGACAAGCACTCATCTGGAGTGATGCTGAAGAAGCGCAGCAAAAGCAGACCGTCATGAGTCTCGCGGTCAAGGAAGCAAACAAAGGCGGTCTCATTATTGAATGGCAAGGCGTCTCTGGATTCCTACCTGCATCGCAGCTTTCTGCAGAACACTATCCTCGAGTTGAAGATGGTGATAAGGATAAAATCCTTACTGAACTTCAGAATCTTGTTGGGCAGTTTATCTCAGTAGTTATTATCACTGCTGACCAGAAAGAAGGAAAACTTATCTTCTCAGAAAAGGGACCTCAAGAAAAAGAAGAGAAGGAAGAGAAAGTACGAAACTACCAAGTAGGAGACGTGCTCGACGGAGAAGTCACTGGCGCAGTCGACTTCGGCGTGTTCGTGAAGATTGAAGAGGGGCTCGAAGGTCTCGTACACATCTCAGAACTCGACTGGGGACTTGTTGAAGACACACGCTCACTCTACAAAGTTGGAGATAAAGTGAAAGTCAAAGTCATCGAAGTGAAAGACGACAAGATTTCACTCTCTATCAAACAACTGAAAGAAAATCCATGGGTTACCGCATCTAAGAAATACAAGAAAGACCAAGAAGTACAAGGAGTGGTCATCAAGTACAACAAACACGGTGCACTTGCCTCCATTGAAGAAGGTGTTGCGGGACTTGTGCATATCTCAGAGTTTGAAGGAGAAGAGGATATTAAGAATCAACTCTCATTGGGCCAAAGCTACCCATTCACTATCACACTCTTTGAACCGAAAGAACAACGCATGACGCTTTCATTCAAGAAAGAAGCGTAAGGACACACAGACAGAGAAAGGGTTTATAGGAAAACCGCCTGCAGATGCTTTCGCATCTGCAGGCGGTTTTCTATTTATCCAAATACTTAATTGAAGTCATTCATTGCCACCTCCTTCCCCTTAGTCACAATAGTATGTAGTGCGTCCGAAATCTCAGGAAGAAGTGATTCGAGCTTCGCACGCTCCCGACGTGAGAATTTTTGCAATACAAATTTTGAAACACGTTCACCTGAAGGTTTCTTTATGTTCCCAAGAAATGAAACTGGTGAAATACCAATACGTACGCGAATAAAATCTTTTGAGCCAACGGAAAGAATGACCGACTCCACACCATTGTGACCACCACTGCCTCTACCGTGTGAGATTTTAAAACTGCCCAACGGAAGATCGAGATCATCATAGACCACAATGAGCTTCCCTTTCGGTTCACCAATCATTGCTTTTTTGACGGCAGTCCCGCTCGAGTTCATAAATGTCGTTGGCAACAATATGCGCACTTCGTTTCCATCAAGTACACCCTCTGAAAGTTCCCCCACATACGAAGCAGAAGAAATCAACTTTGGAAAACCATACTGCGCACAAAATGCACGGACCGCAATTGCACCGACATTATGGCGCGTGTCTTCATATTCTTTACCTGGATTTTGTAGACCAACAATAATATGCATACGCTGAATGTATGAATATTACCATTTACCAGAAGACTATTCATTTCGTTATTGTGAAGACCATATACTTAAAGTTTGCGTAGGGATATTTCTGCGCGTATAATGCTTCAAACACCACTACTATGGAGCAAAAAACGCCACAACCATCTACACCTACTCCGATAACAGAAACTCCTTTTAATCACATACATACCGACAGTTCTGAAAAAATACCCAAAAAAGAGAACACATTTGGTGAACTTCTTCGTTTTTCTTTTATCGCACTCCTTATCGTCATCGTCGTGAGAATGTTCATCGCGCAGCCGTTTATTGTCTCTGGAGCTTCAATGGAGCATACTTTCTCGACAGGACAATACCTAATTGTCGACCAAGTCACCTACCGGCTTGATGAGCCAGATCGAGGAGATGTCGTTATCTTTAAATACCCAAATGACCCTTCGACGTATTTTATTAAACGCATCATTGGAGTTCCTGGCGACACCGTATCAATCAACGGAGATTCGGTCTCAATTAAAAACAGAGATGGGTCCACAGATACAGTACTCATTGAGCCATACATACTCGACACGAACCCTACAGACACACCTCAAGAAGTATCCTTGGGCACGGATGAATACTTCGTCATGGGTGACAATCGCAACGCAAGTTCCGACTCGCGTTCATGGGGGATACTACCAGGACAAAACATTATCGGTCGCGCGTTCTTACGACTATTCCCATTGAACAAAGTAGGGATACTACCCGGAGCATATGACATCGACGCGGAGCTTACTAATATCGACATCGATTAACTTTTTGAAACTATGAGTTTCATTCCTTCAGCCATCGACTTCTTAAAGAGAGGGACGAGGACAGCTAACCATTTTGGCTTCCAAGACCTCGATTATTTGCGTAAACATAGAGTAAGACAGGTTCCAGAACAAAAAGTAACTCATTCTGCAACAGCAACTGACCGTCGCGTCGATGACCTTAGTGGCATGCTTACATCCGGCATCTGCGCATATATAGATCACCAGTTCTACACCACTGGAGATCCGGCACTCTTCTACACCACACACACTGTGCCGCGTACAGGCGAGACAGCAATCTCACTCCAAGTACTCGGTGTGGAAAAAAGCATAGCTGAATCACTTCTTATTCAAACAATCCGTGCACTTCTGGAAGACCTCGGCTTCAATGACCACATCATTCGGGTTAATTCACTCGGCGACCAAGAATCATCGACTCGTTACATTCGCGAACTCACTAACTTTTTCCGTAAACGCATAGAGGATCTACCAGTACCCGCGCGGGAGCTCATGAAGGACCATGTGTTTAGTACACTCATGTATCTTATAGAAAAAGACCACGAACTTGCGCAAAAAAGTCCCAATCCGTTGGAATACCTGAGTGACCAAAGTAGAAAACATTTCCGCGAAGTGATTGAGTTTCTCGATATGAGTCAGGCGCCATATGAAATTGATTCGAAGTTACTCGGAAACCATCAGTGCTATTCAGACGCAATCTTCTCAGTAGAGCTAACGGGTGAATCTCACGATCCAGAGACAGTACAGCCATTATATATTCGTGGTGGACGTTACAACACATTTGTCTCACGTGTGAGTAAATCTGGAATACCAGCTGCGGGAGCAGTCCTTGTCCTACGCGGCAAAAAATCCCCAGCTCAAGTGCCAAAAATGAGACGTGGTCCAAAAGCATCGGTCTTTGTAGTACAACTCGGCTTTGGACCTAAGATTCGCAGCCTTCTTCTGGTGCACGAATTGCAACGCGCGGGTGTATCCATCATACAAGATATTGCCAATGACTCTCTTTCTTCGCAGCTAGAAAAGGCGGAAGCATACGGAGCGCGCTACGCGGTCATCATCGGACAAAAGGAATTCATTGATGGGAATGTCATCCTCCGCAATCTAGAGGCTCGCAGCCAAGAACACGTTCCCATAGCGGGGCTTCCGAGTCATCTTAAACGTCTCACCCGATAATCACGGCAATTGCCATGGCCTAGAGGTTATGGTATGCTCTTTCGACATATGGCGATAAACATTCAGGTAGAGAAGAACAACAACGAGAGCACAGCGAATCTCATACGTCGCTTTACTAAGCGTGTGCAGGGTTCAGGAATCGTCCCGCGAATGCGTGGAATTCGGTATTTCCGACGTCAAAAATCATCTAACGTAAACAAAGAAGCAAAGCTCAAGAAGCTTGTGCGAGGAAAAGAGTATGAGAGACTACTCAAGCTCGGTAAAATACAAGAGCGTCAAACATTTCGACGAGGTCGCTAAGCACAGGAAAACCCGCCATACGGCGGGTTTTCCTGTGCTATGCTAATTACTCACACAAACGTATGAGTACCTCAATTAGTAGCACCCTACGCACTCCCCACCCCTCACTTCCCTACAGAAAAATAAAGGAGGACATTCTCGGTCCTTCATATAATCTCTCCCTTGTCTTTATCGGGACAAAGCGTGCACAAAAACTCAATAAGGAGCACCGCAAAAAAACATACGTACCGAACGTGCTCTCCTTTCCACTCAATACACACACCGGTGAAATTTTTATCACTCCTGCTCGTGCGCATGTGGAAGCAAAAAAATACGACCTCACGCCAAAAGGATACATTGGTTTTTTATTTATCCACGGATTACTTCATTTGAAAGGATACCCTCATGGGGCTACAATGGAGAAGGCTGAAAAACGGTATATTTCTAAATATAAATTGAAGTAGCGAACATGTATGTGCGGTCCCTTGAGTGCGCACATACTTTAGAATCACACGTCACAAAACACACCTATCAAATGGCAACTAAAATCGTAACAGGAATAGATGTTGGCACCTACCAAGTAAAGGTGGTGATTGCGAGCTACCCAAAAAATGCAAAAACTCACACACTACCCCAGATAATTGGGACCGGCTATGCTGAATCACGAGGGTTGCGTAATGGATACATAATCAATGAAAGTGATGTTGTGCGAAGCGTCCGTAATGCAGTGACTCAAGCTGAAAAAGCTTCGGGCATCACCATAAAAGATGCTTATATTTCTATGGGAGGTATTGGCCTCGATGAAATCCATGCACATGGAGAAGTCATTACCTCGCGCGCCGACTCAGAGATTACGCAGACTGATGTAGAAAAAGCCATACAAGATAGCGAGGAGCGTATCCTTGAAGAGATTCCCAATCGACGAATTCTCCATGCTATCCCGCTCTCATTTTCAATAGATAAACAGCAGGTTCTCGGTCGACCAAACGGAATGAAAGGTACTCGGCTTGAAGTCGAAACACTCTTCATCACCAGTTTTGAACAACATTTGAATGACTTAGTTGCAGCCATTGAAAGCACCGGTATTGCAGTAAATGATGTAATGGCCTCCCCGTTGGCTGGAAGCCTGGTGATGCTTACAAAAGCTCAGAAGCGAGCAGGTTGTGTACTCGCCAATATCGGTGCTGAAACCGTCTCCATTGTCGTATTCGAAAACAGTGTACCTATCTCACTCAAAGTATTTCCCATTGGTGGTAACGACGTAACGAACGACATTGCACTCGGACTTAAAATTCCGCTTGATGAAGCAGAGAAGATTAAGCGTGGTGGTATGTCGAACGCAGGATTCTCAAGGCGCAAACTCGAAGAAATCATCAGCGCGCGACTCACTGATATTTTTGAACTCATCGATGCCCACCTCAAAAAAATTAAGCGCGATGGACTCCTGCCTGCTGGCATCATCATCACTGGAGGTGGTTCTGGCACTGCAACAGTAGAAGATCTCGCGAAAGCATCGCTACGCCTCCCTTCCCGTATCGCAACCATCGATGGAAATCAGAACAACAAAGTCAAAGATGCATCATGGGCAGTTGCCTATGGACTCTGTATGTGGGGATTCTCCGGCACCGAAGAAGAGAGCGGTATCAATGCGGCCCAAAAAGCCGGCAACACTCTCCTCAACTGGTTCAAACAATTTCTCCCATAGCGACTACATGCCCTCATAGACAGCTGTGTTCTAAAATCCAAATATTCCAAACACACGAAATATGAAAATGTCAACGGGATGACAGATAAGTTGTCTCGATGTATTATTGCACTATAGGAATTGCAGGACGCAAAAATCTTGTACCAGACCGGAGGACTAACTTTAATGTAATTTTATGGAACAGATTAAAACAGACGTTGAATCATTTGCACGCATTCGTGTTGTTGGTGTAGGTGGATCTGGAATGAATGCCGTCAATCATATGATTGCGTCCAAGGTAAAGGGAGTTGAGTTCATTGCTATCAACACCGACGCACAAGATTTACATAATTCACTTGCCAAGAAGAAGATTCATATTGGAAAAAACGTCACACGCGGACTCGGAGCCGGCGGAAACCCTGACATGGGACGACGTGCCGCAGATGAGACTCGTGAAGAAATAGCAAATGCGCTTAAGGGTTCCGACATGGTCTTCATAACTTGCGGAATGGGCGGCGGTACCGGTACAGGCGCTGCTCCTATCGTTGCAAAGATTGCACGCGAAATCGGTACACTTACCGTCGGTGTAGTCACGAAGCCATTCCTCTTTGAAGGACAGGAGCGAATGCGTCTTGCTCTCCAAGGTATTTCAGAACTCAAACAAGAAGTTGATGCACTTATTACTATTCCAAATGATCGTCTTCTTGCAATTGTTGATAAAGAGACGAGTGTGAAGAGTGCTTTTGCAATGTGTGACAATGTCCTCCGCCAGGCTGTTGAGGGTATTTCAGACCTTATTACAATGCCTGGTATCATCAACGTCGACTTTGCCGATATCCGTAGCGTTATGGAAAACGCAGGTTCAGCACTCATGGGTGTTGGCGTCGCAGCAGGCGAAAAGCGTGCCGAAGAAGCAGCACAAGCAGCTATTAATTCCCCCCTCCTTGAAGTTTCTATTACCGGAGCAAAGGGTGTGCTCTTCTCAGTCGCTGGCGGTGAAGATCTCGGAATGCTCGAAATTCAGGATGCAGCACGTGTGATTACCGAATCTATTGATCCACACGCAAAGGTCATCTTCGGTGCGGTCAAAGATGATAAACTCAAACGAAACGAAGTAAAAATCACAGTCATTGCTACCGGTTTCCCAGAATCAAACGTCGCAGGTGAACCGTCCGTACGCGCTGTAGAACGAGATGAATTTGACGAGGTTGCTGACAGCCCTGGACGTGGCCGAATATTTAATTCACTTAGCACATCTCGTCAGACTGAAAAAGAAGAGTTGGACTCTGAACCTCCAAAGAAGAAAGAGGCACCCAAACCACCTCGTGAACCAAAACCCGTCGACCCTGTCGATGAAGATGATGAGGATGATTGGGGTGCAGTTCCAGCATTTTTACGTCGTTCAAAGCTTAAATAAGCTTTGAATTAGCAAAATTGCGGAACTGCAAAGCGGAGCGATGTGAGGAGCGCATTTCTAGCGCGACGAACCAGCGAGCTGGGGTCGCGAGTACTTAGCAGAACTGGAGCACAGCGACAATTATGTTTAGTAACTTGTGACCAGTCCCGGCTTTCCTCCAATACGAGCATGGCGAGTTTAGAAACTTGACCCCTGAGCCAGGGTGCCTACATTATTGATGTAGTGACGAACAATTCTAGTTAGAAACTCGCGCCAGTTCCAGCATTTTTGCGTCGTTCAAAACTCAAGTAAGAAAATCTTCTATATCCTCAAACATAAAAACCTGCGAAATCAGGTTTTTATGTTATCCTGTTCCCTGTAACTTTATATTTGTAATTAAATCTCATGTTTGACCTTATCATTATTGGCGGAGGCCCGGCAGGAATATCGGCCGGCATCTATGCTTCGCGTAAACAGCTCAAGACGCTCCTCATTACCAAAGAATGGGGCGGGCAAAGTATTGTGTCTCCAGATATCCAGAACTGGATTGGAACCAAAAACATCTCAGGTAACCAGCTTGCTAAGAATCTTGAGGAACATCTAAGGGCATACGCTGATGATATTGTATCCATTGCGGAGGGTTCTCTCGTATCAAAAGTAGAAAAGACAGACGCTGGTTTTTCAGTCACACTAGAAAACGGCGACAAACATGAAGGTAACGCAGTACTTATCGCCTCAGGATCCAAGCGTCGTCAACTTGAAGTGCCAGGAGCAATAGAATTTGATCAAAAAGGTCTTACGTACTGTGCAAGCTGTGATGGACCACTTTTCGGAGGACAAGATGTGGTCGTGGTTGGTGGAGGTAATGCCGGCTTCGAGACAGCAGCGCAGCTCTTAGCGTATGCAAAGAGTGTAACACTCCTTCATAGAGGAGACACCTTTAAAGCCGACCCAGTCACAGTGGAGAAAGTGCTCTCACATAAAAATATGACGGGAATCCTAAATGCCTCCCCTGCTAAAGTAACCGGAGAACAATTTGTAAATGGCATTACCTATAAAGACACTACGACCGGCGAGGAACACTCCCTCGAAACCAAAGGTGTGTTTGTTGAAATAGGGATGCTTCCCAATACTGAATTCGCTGATGGCGTCGTGGAGCTCGACCAATACAAACGTGTCGTCATTGATCCATGGACACAAAAGACAAATACGCCAGGTGTCTGGGCTGCTGGAGACTGCACAAACATCCTCTACCACCAAAACAACATCTCCGCCGGAGACGCGGTACGCGCGCTCGAAGACATCTACGTCACACTAAAGACTCGAGCGTAGCACTTACTTTCAAAACTGATTTATTTCAAAGAATTGCAAACGAAAACGACCACCCCGAAGGATGGTCGTTTTCGTTTGCAATGTAGAGCTTCTTATCTTACGGGCCCCTACGGGCAGTGCGCCCGCAATTGTATGGAGAAAGTCACCACTCCCATAAGACATCTTTATGTTCCCACTTACCCTTTTCCTAGTCAACACCTGTTTGGAATCATTCTAAAAGACTTTAAATAAGCCAAACTGTGCATATTGCGTGGATAAGTCCGTTGAAAACTCACTGTATAACTATGTAGAGAAAGCTGTTGGTATCTACACCTATATAGAGAAAAATGAACCCACGAAAAATGCAATGGTCGCAGCAGCCCCTCCAACAATAACCACCTCACCAACCGACTTGCCAAAAGCTGTTCCGATAACTTTCCACTTCAGTGTCCCGAGAAGAAATAGCGCGGTGAATGTTCCAATGCAAGAAAACATGAAGTTCGTAAAAGGATCTGCAGCAGCAAAGAATACAAACGGGACTAACGGTACGAAGCCAAAAACTACAAAAGAGAGAAATGTTGCAAAACCAGTAAGGAGTGGGTTGTCGCCACGAGGGTCAGACATTTCAAGCTCGTGTGTCATCATGAAATCTGTCCAGTACTCCTCATTCTTTTGATAGATTGTGGCGAGTGTCTCTGCATCCTCTCGAGAGAACCCCTTCTGCATCATAATCGTGATGGTCTCATCATATTCCATCTGTGGATTTGTACGAATCTCGTGCACTTCTTTACTCCGGGCTGAATGGTAGAAATCTTGATCTGAACGCACCGAGAGGAAGTTACCAAGTCCCATAGATACGCCATCTGCAAAGAGGTTTGCGAGTCCAAAGAGAAGCACTATGAGGAAAGAAAGCTGTGTAGTTATTTCATTCGAAAATGTAGCTCCGGAGAAACCTGCGACAACTGCAAAGGTTGTGATAATCCCGTCCACACCTCCATAGACAACCTCCTTGATATAGGTTGCGAGGGGCGACTGCTTATGTTCCTCCTGCAAGTGCTCTATGAGTCGTTCTTCACGAGTTTGTTGTGATGACATCGGACTATTATACATAAATTGAGCCTTGTGTGCTTTGTGACCCCACGGGGAATGATCCTGACGGTTTCTAAACTCACTACGTTCATTAAGAACCGCGGGACACACCTCACTTGTGGCAGAGCCACATTGCTCCGGCGGTTCGATTCCCACACAAAGTACGCAAGCACTTTGCTCTCGGGTCATGAACAAAAACGGCACTCTTGACAAGTGCTCGCTTTTGTATTCATGACCCCACGGGGAATCGAACCCCGATTTCCAGGATGAAAACCTGATGTCCTAACCGTTAGACGATGGGGCCATATAATGTATGCATTATATGGACACATCGTCGCAGGCGATGGGTGAGAAAACATGGGGTGTTTTCACAAGACCTTGCCAGATATTTTATGAGACACCTTGTCGAAGTGAAATATCGACAAGGTGTACAGCCTCTGTAAGAGGCGACGACGATGCGGGCTAATACTACCGAAAAATAGCTAAAAATGCTAGTTTATTGCTACGGAAGAGTGGCTGAGTGGATAGACTCCTATAGTATAGGAGTCTATCGGAGCAGAGCGAGGTGGACGAATACTGAAACCTCTCAGCCTCTCGGAAATAACAAAATGGAAGAGTGGCTGAGAGGTTGAAGGCACCGGTTTCGAAAACCGGCATACGGGAAACTGTATCGAGGGTTCAAATCCCTCCTCTTCCGCCTTTATTAGTACGAAAACTCACTAAACCCAGGGTCGTTGAAACGAGAACCCTGCGGAAGTGAGTCAATACGTACAAGATCTTCTTCTTCAATCGTAAAATCAAGTGAGGCGAAGTTTTCTTCAATACGTGAAGGTTTTGTACTTCTTGTAAGCACCAAAAGACCACGGGCCACATTCCAGTTCAATATAATTTGTGCAGGTGATTTTTCATACTTCTCTGCAAGCTCAGCAAAAAGTTCGAGTTCTAAATCTCCTCCCTGCAAAGAAGAGTACGAAGTAATACTAATATTGTGGTCAGCACAGTATCCCCTCAACTGCTCCTGATTAAATCGAGGCCGCACTTCTACTTGGTTATTTACTATCTCAATACCAGTCTCTAGCGCATCAGCGAGATGGTGTTCGGTAAAGTTTGATACACCAATCACACGAATCTTCTCCGACTTCTTGCACTCCTCCATAGCATTCAATGTCTCAGAAATAGGGACAGCAGAATTCGGCCAATGGATGAGGAGGAGATCAATATAGTCAGTCTGGAGTTCCTCAAGAAAACGCTCTACAGTCGACGGGACTAAATCCTTAGTCAAATGGTCACGCATGAGCTTGGTAGTGAGAAATAGTTGATCACGCTCGATACCAGAGGCTTTTATTCCCGATGCAACATATGCATGATTGCCGTATCCATCTGCAGTATCTATATGACGAAATCCGACTTTAATAGCGTGTTCTACAAGCGTGGCACATTCTTCACCCTCTAATTTCCACGTACCAAAACCAAGCGCGAGAGTAGTAACGTCAGCATTAAGTTGAATTGTTTTTTTCATGCAGGTATTTTAACCGATTGATACAAATATTCCTACGTATCTTACCTGCTCCTCAAAAGAACCTCTGGTGTTATACTTCTTAGAATGGGATTCGAAGAACATAAGGTAACCGATGAAGAAAATACCTCGTGAGGGCACATAGGTGCTGAAGGAAGTAAGCGGTTTTAATTATCCCACAGTGGTTTGTATGTCATTCGAGAAACCTGATTTACCCCAAAATGAAGAGGATTCCGAGCACAAGCCTGCTCGTGCGTTTATTGATTTATTTCAGAAAGACTTGAAAGAGTTTCAATCTTTCTTGCGTAAGTCTAAGTCAGTTTCTGCAGAAGAACTGCAAAGTGCACGTGAGCTGGCTAAAAAGGCAAATGGTCTTCTTTCAAGTTTCGAGGACATACTTACAGACGAAGAGTCGAAAACTGAAATCAAGACGGATTTAGCATCAAAAGATAGTAGGGGAGCTCCATCTGAATGGGGAACAAAGACAAAAGAGTTTGATCAAATTTGGAAAGAAATCCGAGGACTCATGGAAGAGATGCGCTGGGAAAAACAACGACTTACAAGACTTCAAAAATAAATTATATGAAATACTTGCACACTATGGTTCGTATTCACGATATCGATGCTTCACTCGATTTTTATTGTAAGAAACTCGGACTCATAGAAGCACACCGGCATGACAACGAAACAGGAAAATACACCAATATTTTTCTCTGTGCTCCTGAGGACAGAGAAGCTGTAGACTCTACTAATGCTCCCCTTCTCGAACTTACCTACAACTGGCCTGGAGAAGACGGAAAAACTGAGGAATATACTAGCGGACGCAACTTTGGACATCTCGCGTACGAAGTCGAAAATATCTACGAGACCTGCCAGAAACTCATGGACGAGGGTGTAACTATCAACCGCCCGCCTCGTGACGGCCGCATGGCGTTTGTTAAGTCTCCCGACGGTATCTCTATTGAACTTCTTCAGAAAGGTAACGCCCTTTCCCAACATGAACCATGGACATCTATGGAAAATAGCGGAACTTGGTAATCGTGTTTATGAGAAAGAAAAAGGTCGTGGTACACGACGAAATGCAAAATAGATATACGTACTACCTCACCGAGCCTGAGGGAAAGAATTTCGATCCTGAGTTTAAACCTGAGCTGACGCCAAAACAAATGCTCTCACTCGGTGTCTTCGGCGGCGTCTATATGCGTGACGAGCAAAAAGAATTTCCAAAAGACTGGTTTAAAAAAGCAAAATTCTCGGAGGGTGAGCCCGACAAAAATTGCAACTATTTCAAAATACACGCGAGCCAACCTCTTTCCGTCTGGAAGAAAAAGGGTTGGATATACAAAGATGATCCCCGTGGCTGGTTCCAGTGGTATTGCCGGTACTATATGGGACGTCGCATCCCAAAAGAGGATGAACGGCAGATAAAACGCTGGAAAGCTATAAAGCGCCACGCTTCACAAATAAAACGGAACTGCTACCCCAAAGACCTCATGTGTCGCCCACGTCAACGACAAGCACTCCTCCACTGGGCATATGACAGTAGGCAAATATAAACACTATTCTTGAAGGAATCCTCCAGCCTGATGGGTCCAGAGATTCGCATACGCCCCCTTCCCCTTCACCAACTCATCATGAGTGCCATCTTCTACGATTTTTCCATCCTCAAGTACGATGATCCTATCCATCTCACGGAGTGTTGAGAGCCTATGTGCGATTGCAACCACCGTCTTCCCCTCCATAAGCTCATGGAGGGCTTTTTGAATAGCCACCTCGCTCTCACTATCAAGCGCTGAGGTTGCTTCGTCGAGCACGAGTATCGGCGCATTCTTGAGCATTGCCCGTGCAATCGCCACACGCTGACGCTGCCCACCAGAAAGCTTTACCCCGCGTTCACCCACAAGTGTGTCATAGCCTTCTGGCAGAGTCACAATAAAGTCGTGTGCCTGTGCCTTCTTCGCTACCTCTTCTATCTCAGCATTAGTTGCTTCTGGTTTGCCGTAGGAAATGTTCTCTCGGATTGTACGATGAAAAAGGAGTGGCTCCTGTGGCACAACCGCAATATTTTGCCTAAGTGAGTCCTGAGTAACTTCAGCAATATTCTGCCCGTCTATTTCAATAGCTCCCGAAGTGAGCTCATGCTGACGAAGGAGTAGTGATACGAACGTCGTCTTCCCCGCACCACTCGGACCAACAAGCCCAACACGTTGTCACGGCTCGATAGTGAGTTGAAAGTCTCTGAAGATTTTATTCTCTCCAAACTCAAAGTTCGCATCCCTCCATTCAACCTTTGCCTCATGAATCATAAGATCCTTGGAATCTTCCTTATCCACGACACCATGCGGTACCACAATTTCGTTAAGCCCCTCTTGTATCTCACCATACACTCGAACAAATCCGTTCATAGCATTGCCAAGGAAAATGATAATATGCATCATCCGACCGAGAACCATGATTACAAGAATGACGTTTCCTGGTGTAATCGTGTTATTTTTGAGCAGGAGGAAGACGTAGAATAAGATTGCCCCAACGAGAAGAAACGCCGCTACATTATTCACTACAATCCCCCATTCACTCATCCTCCATTGCACGACATCTTTTATGCGTCTATCTGCAATCGTGAGACCCATTCTTTGAAGCTCGAATCCAGTCCGCGCATACTGTCTTGCAGCCGTAATATTTGTAAGATAGTCAATACCATCTCCCCGAAGTCGTGAGGATGCCGCTGCATACTCAACGACATACGGTCGACGTCTTCTTACTATCAATACATTTACCACGAACATCACAAGAAACACGCAAAGAAACCCGAGTGCAATATATAAGTCTACAGAAAACAAAAGGACTGAGCCGACAATCAAAGAGATTACTTCCGGATACCACCCCCAGAGAGAACGTTCAAGCAAATGTTCGACACCATCACTCGCATTTGAAACTTTATTTGACAATGCGCCTGCAAAACGATTCGTGAAGTACGTATGACTGTGTTTTGAAACGTATCTATATAAAACACTGTATCCTGTAGCATTTGCCCGAGATAGCCATTCCAATCCAGCAAACCCACTGATTCGCCATGAAGTGAATGAGATACCCAGTGCCATGACGTAGATAAAACCCCAAAAACCAAATGTACTGACCTGTTCAGAATATGATGCAGTAGATGTGAATGAATCGACAATCTTCTGAGTAAAATAGGGATTGATACTCATCAAAAACTGCCCAATCAATGCAGAGAGCATTGCAGTGATTGCCCACCACTTATGTGACTTCGACACATAGAGAAGAAACCGAATCGGAGTATTTGGAATTTGGCTTGAAATATGGTCTTTTCGAGATTTTCTTTTCATAAGTTGGCAGTATAACAAAAAGCCGGCAGTAATGCCGGCTTTTTGCACAGAGTAAATTTGAATTACGCAGCTGGAGTCTCTCCTTCTGGTGCTGCTGGTGCAGCATCTGGAGCTGGTTCCGCTGGTGTCTCTGGCATAGGTGATTCCGGCTCAGCAGGTGTTGCTGCAGGATCAACCGCAGGAACGTTTGCTGGATCAGTTGTGTTATCGTCCATCATAGTTATGTATCTGATTAACTGGTAGTGCTCTATTATATCAAATACATCCATATTATGATATATTTTCCTCCACATGCGCGGTTAGCTCAGCTGGTACCGGTTTAAATGTACCCCATACATTCTCACCTTTTCCACTGCAGAGGCCCTGTATAACAAAAGATAATGCGCGGTTAGCTCAGCTGGTAGAGCGCTACATTGACATTGTAGAGGTCACAGGTTCAAGTCCTGTATCGCGCACAAAAAAACCTAGCGGTTTTTTTGTGCGCGATAAGCAAGCAAACTGCTTTGCTTGCGTCAGGACTTGAACAACAGAGCTATATTTTTACTATTCATAATGTAAGAATAAGCGAGTTGTGTCCCGCGGTCGTTATGAGTAGAACGAATTACGAACCGTCAGGACAAGGCCGAGAGATGCCACCAAAAGACTTGGAGTAAGCCCCTAAAATCATGAACATCCTTTCAATAGAAACGTCCGCAGACGAAACCGCAATAAGCGTTGTCGAAACACTGGGTGACTTTCCCAATGCAAAGTACGAAATACTCGGAAACGCGCTTTTCTCACAAATAGATATCCATCGAGAATATGGTGGCATTGTCCCAAATATCGCAAAACGTGAACATGCTGCTGTAGTCGTACCACTTCTGGAAAAAGCCCTCACAGAGGCAAAGCTTGAACAGGCGCCACATACATTTCTCTATCCCGAACAAAAAGAAAAACTGCATGAGATGCTCTATCGAGAAGAAGGATTGGCCGACAATCTTATTTCATTCTACGAACGATATAACACCCCCACAATAGGGCTCATCTCAGTTACCAGCGGACCAGGACTTGAACCAACACTCTGGGTCGGTGTGAATTTTGCAAAAGCGCTCTCACTCCTTTGGAACGTACCTGTCGTTGCTGTGAACCATATGGAAGGACATGTGCTGGCATCACTCTTTGATGGTGAACGACTTCCTGAGCTTACATTTCCCGCACTCGCGCTACTCATCTCAGGAGGCCATACTGAGTTTGATTTGATGAAAAACTGGAACTCATATGAACTAATAGGGCAGACGCGCGACGATGCTGTTGGCGAAGCTTTTGACAAAGCTGCTCGCATGATGGGTTTGCCGTACCCTGGCGGTCCTGAGATAAGTAGATGCGCGAGCGAAGCTCGCGCATCTGGCGTCACGCCATCCATCACCCTTCCCCGTCCGATGCTAGACTCGGGTGACCTCGATCTTTCTTTCTCAGGCCTTAAGACTGCTGTGCGTTACGCGATAGAAAAAGCTCCTGAATTAATTCATGAATTAATTCAGGAGCTAGCTCTAGAATTTGAAAATGCAGTAACAGAAGTACTTATTAAAAAGACTGAAAAGGCAATCACCAAGACCGGCGCCCAGTCACTCATTCTTGGTGGTGGTGTAAGTGCAAACACGTATATCAGAGATACCTTCAAAGAATATTTTGGTAAAGAATACCCCGACCTCAATATCTATTTACCCGATCCAAAACTTTCAACCGACAACTCGATTATGATTGCCCTCGCCGGCCACGCACGAATCAAATACGCACTACCACCCGGAGGACTCGACAGCATCAAAGCCAATGGTAACCGCTCCCTTTCTTCAGAATAAGACACCAAAATACTAAAAAAGGAAGACAACGAACTTCAAACACACACAACAAAGGTTTAGACTACTGTAGTATGATATTACATAATATCATACTACAGCAGGCTAACGTGCTAATTTTTTCAAGAGACCGGTCCTATTTCTTAGATTTTGGTTTTGGTGTCGGAAAAAGCAGGAAATGCATAGGATACTTCTTTTTCAGACGATAGAGTGCACTTGTCGCATACAAGTATTTATCTGACGCATCTTTCTCTCGTTTCTGCTCCTCTCTTTCGAGTCCCATAATTGCTTCCTCATATCCTGGCATCTGATCGTCAAGCCAGTGTGATACTTTCATAATCGTATCCTTACCGACACCAAGCTCCTCTACAATCTCGTTGTATGTCTTCCCAAATAACAATTTTCGAGCAATGAGCACACGTCTACCGAGCATAATGCGTTCACTCTCTGTTAATAATTCTTTGAGAAATTTTTTGGTTGCTTCCCTACCCGTGACGGAACCCGCTGCTGTGTAAAGTGCGTCAAAGGTTTTGATTCTGTCTCCTTCAGACATTTGTTTTGGGCGAATTCTCATATATTAATTTTAAATGGTTTAAAGAGTATTAAAATAAAAAGATTACATATTATAGTATGATATTACATAATATCATACTATCGGGGGCGGGAGATAAGAATGATATAGAAACCTCTTCCATAGATTGCTATTCCTTAACCAAGCGGGCGAATACGATTAAATTATGGCTATACCGTCGTATACCGTGATTAAATACCCCTGAGCATGTAATGAGTCGGAGACCCGCATAATCGATATTCCCGTAGACCTCTTCTGTGGGAAAGCTTGACTGTGATACGGTCTCCAATCTCTCTACCTCAAATACGACTGTTGTGCCGTCTTCCCTATCAATTTCAATGTTGTCTCCAACCTCAAGCTCACGCAAACGGTAAAATACCTCCGGACCACGCGCCGCGGAATCCACATGGCCAAGCACCACTGAAGGACCAATCTCACCCGGTGTTGGCCCGTACTTATACCAACCGACCATATCATACGCTTCCGGTACTTCTATTTCTTGATTCGGAGCAAGACCTAATGGTTCTTCAAACGACGCATCGACACCAATCTCTGGAATCCGAATCCGAACCGGTTCCGCGTATGCAAGCGTGACTGCTGCAGGTTGATAGTGTGCGGTGGGCTGATCCGGCTGTTGCCATAGGGAAATGCCATAGACCCCCGCAAGAGTCACTAGTACGCCTAAAATAAACGCATTGCGCTTTACTGACTGCTTCACTACTTGCAATAGTTCACCCTTAGTCATGGGCAATACGATACGCTCGCACCGCAACTGCACAGACGAGTATTGTTCCTAGAAAAATATTGAGAGGAAATGCTGAGCGAACAGGTCCTCCTCCAGTGTTTGGAGCACCTATAGGAAGGACGCTCGTCTGAGCACCTGCAATTTGTGGAGTAGCACCACCTCCTCCTGAAGAAGATCCTCCACCTCCACTACCACCTCCTCCTCCGTCTGAACCACCACCTCCTCCGTCTGTTGAATTGTCACATTCGAATGGCCCTCCCGCAAATCCGATACAGATATCAAAGCCATAGGTCGCAAGCTGGTATGAATTTCCAGACTGTGGTTGAAAAGTCACGTGATAGATGTATGTTACCGAGCTATTGCCCGGTATGGTCGAGAGTGAGACTTTTCCGTCTGCATCAAAGATATTCATGGTTGTCGTTCCATATTTTGTATTTCCTCCCTCAGTGACACTCACGTCGAGTACATCACCAAGTCCTCCATCAACGACATTCAGTAATTCTGTATAGACATCCTGCGAATCAGCATTTGGATTGGTAACCTTAACCGTTTTTGAAACAGTATCGCCCGGCAGGAAGTTCGACTGCCCGAAGAGCGGATCAGTTTCAAAATCTACTTCGATAGATTGTGCAAAAGCGACACCCACAAAACACATACTCATGCCAAGTGCGAGTAGTGCTGTGTATATGAAGTTATAAGTTAGTGTACGCATAGGTATATTTTATTCTTCTACTGAAACGGACTCTTCTTCCTTACTTTCCACAGGGGCCAGTGCCTTTTCTTCAACGACAGGTTCTTCCTCCTCTGACTCCTCAACTTCCTCCGCTTCTAGTTGCGCGACTTCTTCTATCTGTTCGCCGGTTTCCTCTATAACTTCCTCTATAACAACTTCGTCAGCAACGACTTCTAACTCATCGGCTTCGGGCTCATTGCCAGCACTATCGTCAGTCTCTTCGACAATTTCAACCTCAACACCCTCCTCTGGTTTAGCCGGGACCTTTTTCTCTTCTACCACAGGAGTACTACCTCCTCCTCCGGAACCACCCGTCGAACCACTCTTGTCTTCCGTCTCTTCATCGAGATTACTCTTCGTACTTGTCGCAACACTCTGTGTAGTTGACGCTGTCGAGGTTGCTGCAGAAAGTACCTGTGGTGACAGTGGTGTTTCTATAACTTCACTCATTTCTTTTTCTGACTCAGCTACGATAAATTGTTGATTGCGAAGGCGCGCAAGTTCAAGAAGGAGTGCAATTTCTTCATCACCGTAACCTGCAAGACGTAAATCTTCCTCAGTCACTTCATTTGGTTTGCCCGGTGTTGGTTCAGGGTCGACCCACGATCCGATACCATCGAGTACACGTACATGCGACTTGCCCGCAGCAGTATTAGGATACGTATGCCCATCAAGAAGTGTTGTACTTCCATCGTAGAGACGTACAGTATCACCTCCATTATTTAAATGTGATGCACCTCCTCCAAATTCTAATACAATAAAGCCTCCAGAAGGAATAATCGTTGACCCGCCATTATATGGCTGTACTTCCCCTGCGACTGCACCCGCAGCAACGATTGGATAGAACGTCTCCGTGATGCCCGCAAGCTCAGAAATCTGCCAACCGAGGACGTCGATAGGTGTACTACCGTTATTGTAGAGTTCGATGAATTCTCGATCATCCGGTGCCGTAACTCCATCAGGATTCGGATAGATCTCATTCAGCACCACCATGCGTGCGGTAAACGAAACCGAGAGACGCTCTTCATCGGTATATCCACTCTCTTCTGGTGTGTCGACATCTGCGCGCCATCCGTTAAACACAATATCCGCTTCACACACATCACCATGCCCTGGCGCATTTGCCGGAAGCGTTGGTGGTAAATCGAATTCAAATTCCCATGAACCGAAATCTGTCGTTGTTGCGTGACTAAACCCAGGGAGTGCAGTGTCATAGAGCTCAATACCATTTTTGGTCACTTCCATGTTGAGCTTGTCGCAGAAACCACCGCCTGTAGGGTCCACCGTCACGATGTACTGAACAGGAAGTGAGTCGGGTTCGAGGAGGACAACTGAATCATGATCAACTTCGCCATGTGATTCAGGACCGATGAGAGACTCTTCAGTTTGATTCGTCAGACGGAAATCGAGTTGTGCTGCGGTAAACGTATTCTCTGTGGATGTTTCAGTATCAAAATAGTAGGCGTTCGTTGGAGCAACAAAAAGAAGAGTGGTCATAAAGCAACATACTACCGCCATGAACGGTTTGGTGAGTGTGATGTATTTCTTTTTGTTAGCTTGTGGTTTCATTGTCTTTCTTTTCCTCAACCTGTGGTTTCTTTCGCACTTCTGCCACTATTTTCAACACTTCGTCATATATGACAAACAGTGCTGGAATTCCTATCAGGAGCCCGAAGCCAATCGGTGTCTTCGCAAAATCCAAGAGATAACCGACGTATGGCAGTGAGAAGAGAACCTTCCCAATCACCTCATTCTTTCGAAGGGTATTTGGATCAGGATCTTCGTTTGCGTCACCTTTTGTGGTATATGTCACAGCGCCATCTCCTGTCTCTTTTTCAACGATACGGTGTGTGACGGGGACATGATCCTTATCGTCTCTCCCAAATGTGACGATGTCGCCTACTTCATAGCTCTCCTCTGGGCGCAAAATCACGAGCGAGCCGGTATGGATTGCTGGTTCCATGGAACCAGATTGCACAATCTTCGTTTCAATATTGCCCGGAATCGGGACAATACTTGTCAGAAGAAGCAGGGCGAGCATCGCAAATGCGCCCAAGAAAACTATGTAGAGTGTTTTAAAGAACCACTGAATCATATCAATTTCGGGTTTTGAGTCCCCGCTCCCTCCGCGCGAGCTACGCTCGCGCGGAAGTGTGCCGAAACTCAAATGAGAATCACAACAACCATGGCCTTACGGCTGTGGATTTAGATTTACATCATCGCAAGAGAATCCATCATTGTTTCGCTGTTGTTCAGCGTACGCAACGAGGTCAGCCATAACTTGGTCAGTCTGAGCAATGTTGCTCATACCGTTTCCGTCACAACTAATCGGTCCTGCGTCATTTGTATTCTGCGGACCAGTCTGGTCACCTGCACACCATGCAAGGCCAACGTACCCAGTGTCTGTCGCGGCAAGTTCTAGTGCGATCATCTGTGATTGAATATCCTGAAGTGATGTACCCGCAGAAACAAGTACTTCTTCACCTACCTGGTATTCACCATCACCATCGTCATTCCAACCGAAGAACTCAATAAGTCCTGATAGTTCCCCCTCACCGATTCCGTCATTTGAATCATCACCTGCGTCAAGTTCTGGATCAACGACACCATTTTCGTCATCCTCTACGTTTGTAGGAAGAAGACAAATGTACGCATCGTTGCTGTATACATGAAGTGAAATAAGGTTTGTTCCCTCATCAGCTGGCTTAATGTCTCCAAAATTGAAGAATGTCTGTGAACCGTCAAGATCCTGCTCTGTCCAAAGCTGACATGCGCTCTGGTAGCCAGTGTTCTCCTGACAATCCTGTTGATCACGTTCGATGTTCAAGTAATAGAGAAGTCCTGCTGGATTCTCTGTTGGATTGTCGTGAGATGGTCCGCCTGGATGCTGCACATTCGTCACCTTAATGGTGAGTGTATTCTCTCCTGTCTGAAGATTTGCCATAAATAGAGCCGCTTCTGGACCGGAAAGTGAATCAAGTGAGCTGAAGTTATTTTCACTGAAATCACTCTTTACAGGTATGCCATTAAGCCACACCTCATACTGATTATCTGCACCAGTACTAAGAGCAAAATTCACCCCAACTGAACTACCCCACCATTGAAATTTTCGCTCGAAGGTATAGCTGATAACTCCGTTTGAGCCATCGTCACCAATTGCTGTGCCGTATGGACCAGTACCGTCATTTGTCGCCCAGATCCACTGAGCGGTACCGTGACTTGCCCACCCTGGATGAGGATCAACCTGTGGAGCAGGAAATGGAAATCCGCTTTGGATCGTCGTATTACCACCATATCCGACAACATCAGTATTATCATCAGCACTCCATAGAGTAATACTGCAGGTCTGGCAATCGTCACCATTGTACGTCTGCTTGAGGTGATCAACCTTGAGGTCGATAGCACCTGCAGTGAAGATGTTTCCTGAAGACGTCTCTGTATCAGAGAAGAACGCGCCTGTCGCTGCAATCGTTGCTGCGATAACTGCGACGATAACCGCTGTTGAAAAGAGAACCCTTTTCGAGCTTAGAACATTTGTAATTGCTGTCATAATTTCTACTTTTAAAATCTATTTTGTAATGTTGATAAATATTGGGTGCTATTTTCTTCAAGCCCCTACACCGAATCGCTCGATAGAGCGATTCGGAAAGGAGATTGGAGTTTCCTTATCGGTGAGCAAACTCTGAAGTTGCTTCAGGGTCGTAAGTGATCGGTCCGGTTCCACCATCTGTATCATCAGAACCATCAACATCACCCCACCAGTTATTAGTAGCATTGACCGGGTCAGTACCCCAGCTACTTGCTTCATTGTCCGCACCATTGCCAGTAATGTTATTTACATTAATTGCAATTGTGTGACCAGCATTCGCTGCCACGCCGACACCCGAACCTGTATTGTTACGGATATCGTTAAGCGTAATAGTATTTCCATCTGGGTAATCGCTGGAGATTGCCCCATCATTACCGAAGATATCATTCCATTTTACAAGCGCGTTGTGAGTTGGATTAAGGAATATTCCCTTTCCAAAGCCTGTAATAGTGTTGTTAATAATCTGAAGATTTGTCGGTTCAGTACCATAGTTGGTAACAATTCCAGGTGCTGAACTACCCTGTCCTGTGTAAGAACCAACAAACTGATTATTTGCAACGAGAGCGCCGTCGGCATTTACAAATACTCCATATGCAGTACCTCCAACTCCAGAGATATCAGTAGTTCCCTGGATTTCAAACCCTTGGATAGTATTATTTGCAAAGAGTAATCGTACACCTCCCTCGATTGTTGCTCCTTGTGGATTCAGTGCAACAATATCCTGATTCGCGCCTCCTGTAGATACATTTTCATCATATGTACCATCTTCAACACAGACAGTTCCCGAATCACCATTAAGTGAATCCACACCGCCTTGGATAGTGGTATGAGACTGTCCAGAACCAACAGTTACATTACATGAAGGAGCTGAGTAATCAGAAAGTATCGCTCCAACCTCATCATCACCTCCATTATCTGTTGAAGGCTTCCAATCTTCACAACGGAACTGATCGTTGTTTCGAGACTGCTCAACGTAGAATGCGATGTCTGTGTACCATGAGTCAGTCTGAGACGCATTATCTACTGTCGAACCATCACAGTTGTAATTACCGTCAAATTCTCCCATACACCACGCAAGACCGATGTATCCAGTTGAGCCTGCTGCGATTGGCGCATCTCCGCCTTCTGCAAGCGCCCATGTCTGGTCACCGAGGTCTGCTGCGGTCGCCGTACCAAGGACCGTCTCACCAGACTGATAGACGTTATCACCCTCACCTGAATCAGTTGTCGTTCCGTTGTCGAAACCAGGTGTCGTTCCTTCATCTACCCATGCGAAGAAGTTGAGGACGCTATCAAGCTCGCCTGTTGGCTCGCCAACAGCATTGCCGTCTGGGTCATCAAGACTTTCTGGCTCTGTCTTCGTGTTATCTGCCTCACCAGTGTTTACAATCGCTGCACACATCCATGCATCATTTGTATCGACGTGGATAGAGATAGTATTTTCTCCATAGTCACCCGGCTTTAGATCATTGAAGTTGAAGAATTTTTCAACCGTAAGGTCAGTGATGTCCCATGTGCCAGTACACGCTGTACCCTCTACTGGATACGGAGCGCTTCCAACCCATACTCCACCCTCACAGACATTACCGTTGTAGTGCTGTTCACTATCAATTTTCAGATCAATCGCGCCGGCTGTGAATGTGTTGCCAGTCGATGTCTCTGTATCACTAAAAAACGCACCTGTCGCTGCGATAACCGCTGCCGTAACGACAACTATCATTGCGAGTGCGAGCAGAATGCGCTTGTTGTTCAATAATGTTGTTACATTCATATGATTAATTTTACGTTAGTAATTTTTAAATTTAATAAGTATTTCCAAAACTCCAAAAAGTAATTCCGGGGAAGAGTTGTCGGTTGCAAAAAACCGCACGAAAATACGTGCGGTTTTTTGCTATTCCTCCAACCCTTCTGCCGAGACTGTCTTCATGGTTACCTATAGGGTACCTTTCCTGCAGAACGACGCAATCTTGACACTCAATCTAAATTGTTTTTGGTTACGCCGGAAACCACCCGAAAGCTGCCTAAGGCAGCTTTCGGGTGGTTTTTCCTATTCCTACGTATTAATCGTCGTTTGTTTCTCCATCTCCATCATCTGCGTCAGAACCATGATGTCTGCCTCCAAAGTGTGGAAGCCCTGCAGACTCCATGAGCGCGCGGACGCCCTCGAAGTCACCCGCCTGACGAAGTGCCTCTGCCTCAACAAGTGTTGCAAAGGTATCCTCATCTATTGTATCTGCAAATGGTGAATCTTTTGTTGCTTCTACAAATGCGGAGTAGTCGTTATTTGCTACTGCTTCACGAACCGCACCGCCTTTTCCATCACCTCGATGATTCCCCATCATTCCTTTTTCATGCGGAGGAAACGGAATTCCCCCATCTTCAAGTATCTGTTTTGCTCCTGCCTCATCTCCCGATTCGCGTAGGGCTTTCGCTTCTTCAAGTGCTACTTTCTGCTCGTCAGTAAGCGTATTGAGGAATCCTTCTCCACGCATTCCTTTACCCCTTTCAGGAAGCCTTGCATCTTCAAGCACCTTCCGCGCGCTTTCGTAATTACCTTCTTCACGCAAATCGCGCGCCTGCCCAATTGCCGACCGCTGGTCGTCAGTGAGATTAGGGGCACTCGCAGATGCATAGGAAGCTCCAAGAACACCAAAGAGAAGTACCGGGAGTGCAAGTGCTGCTATTTTCTGGTCTCGTGATAATGATGACAATGTAAATGTTTTCATAGTGTTTGTATATATTTTTAGATTTTTCAATATGCCGGTACGGGCGCGTGAGGTCGTACGCTCTCACACTCATTACTACGCAACCCCTCCTCATTTATTTCATCTCTCGCTAGGCGTGCAATACGCTCGGTAAATTCGCCTCTCTGAACAAAGATATCTTCAAACCCCTTGCCTTTCACTGCTGGTCCCGGAAGTACAATACAGACAAAGAATACATGTTCTCCGGACTCTGTACTCGTAGCACGGTATCCCAAGAGACGAACTTCAGTATTGCGCTCCAGTAATTCCAAATCACGCTCTGAAGCCTGTGTTGTTCTAAGAATCCACGAGGTTCCGGCAATATCCTCAAACAGCACCTCGTCATCTTCAACATTTCCCATCACGATACCAACAAGTCTCCCTTCTTCCGGAACACGCCACATATCACGCTGTACCATGACTACCGATCGATTAAAGGGGATGTGATTCCCTATAGTCAACTCGATAAAGGCTCCTGCCCCAGAAATAAACAGCACCATGCCAAAAAATAGACTTCCTGCGACACTCACAAACACGAGCGTACGGAGCGAGTAGCGATATCCACTCTTTGTGTGTCGCAAATTGTAGTAACCCAATAACACTGTTCCGACAAGAATTACCATCCAAAGATATGGCAACATCTCCACAAGGAATGTAAAAATATTTTTGTGTGTCGCTTCATAAAATTCCCATCCTCCATGCTCAGCACTGAAAATAATCGCAGCAACTGCCGCTGCCCCCACTACAATACCCATAATCCAGAGTGACCAAAACGATGCATTCTTAAAGACAAACACCCATCGTGGTACCTGCTCGACTTTTCCGCGGTCAATACGCGCAAGAATTGACTCTTTGAGGTTGTCTATGTTGTTTTTTTGCGTTTTATTCATACTTTTACCTTCTTAACATCTATCAGCTTCTCGAGTTGTTTTTTTGCACGATGGATGAGTGTCCCCACCGTACCTACGGGAATCTTTAAAATGTCGGATATTTCGTCGTATTCTTTTTGTTCGAAAAACCGCAGAACAATCACATCCCGGTATTTTTCATCAAGTACTTCTATGGCATCGCTCAACACTTCTCCACTGATGTCCGCATCAAATCTATCCTCATCCTTCCAGTCTTCAGAGGCAAGCAACAGAAGCACGTCCTCACTATTACTCACAAGGTTGCCTTCGGGACGTACTCGGTGCTTACGGTGCCAACTTACTGTCTCATTGTGCGCAATACGATAGATCCATGAGGAGAACGCGAGACTCGTATCGAATTCATTGAGATTACGATAGACCTTGATAAAAATCTCCTGAAGAACGTCTTGAATGTCCTCACTGTCTCGAATTCCTAGACGCGCGATGTATCGAGCAAGTTTCTGTTCATAGCGTTCTATGAGCATGCCAAAAAATTCGCGTTGTACGCGAGACATCACCACCAATTCTTCGTCTGTCTTTTCATGACTAGACATGTATAGGTATTCTAAACTTATTACGCAAAAGAGCTATTTTTCTTTCATACTTTACTTTCAGCATGCCTAAATTATGCTATTATCGCCAATACTATAGAGATATGGATAAAAAAGAACAGCCAAACCCCATTAGAAAATTTCTGAGAAGATGTAGGTGGGTAGCCCAGCAGAAATAAAGGATATGAAAAAAAAAGAGAACACAAACCAGAGGGAAATTTCTAACGGGGCAGGCATCCCTGAGATATTTCTCAAACCCTATGACCCGAGCGAGCATGAGGAGAAGCTTTACGCGATGTGGGAAGAATCGGGTTTTTTCAATCCTGACGTCTGTATTGAAAAAGGCGTGACCGAAGCAGACGCCGAGCCGTTCTCTTTGGTACTTCCTCCTCCGAACGTGACTGGGGTACTCCATCTTGGGCACGCGTATGAGGACTCTCTTCAAGATGCCGTCATACGCTTTGCGCGTATGAGAGGTAAAAAGACTACATGGATACCTGGTACCGATTCTGCTGCAATCGCGACACAAGCACGTGTAGAGAAAAATATTCAAAAGGATGAAGGAAAATCACGTCACGATCTCGGTCGCGAGGAACTCGTTCGTCGCGTGCAGGAATACGCAAAACAGAGTGAAAATACTATCCTCACACAAGTCCGTAAGGTAGGGGCATCGCTCGACTGGTCACGTTACGCATACACACTTGATGAAAAACGATATCACGCCGTCATGGAAGCATTTGTACGAATGTATGACGCCGGCCTCATCTACCGAGGAAATCGCATCGTCAATTGGGACCCCAAAGGTCAGACAACTATCTCAGATGATGAAGTGGTACACGAGGAACGCAATTCGAAATTATACACATTCCGATACTCAAAAGATTTTCCTATTCCAGTTGCTACAACCCGCCTTGAGACAAAAGTCGGTGACACCGCTGTTGCAGTACACCCTGACGATGAGCGGTACAAAGAATTTATAGGCAAAGAATACGATGTTGTATTTTGCGATGTTCCTTTACACATCAAGATTGTCGCTGACGTATCTGTAGAAAAAGAATTCGGAACCGGTGCTCTTGGCGTAACACCAGCACACAGTCAAATAGACTGGGAGATTGGAGAAAAAAACGACCTACCTCAAAAACAAGTCATCAATGAGTACGCAAAGATGACTGCCGAAGGAAGA